>Ga0111539_10000116_pt1 | contig 88262 bp, 65 predicted proteins | sample RhiMethybrSRZTD1_FD_79667 | JGI IMG/M metagenome (GOLD analysis project Ga0111539, IMG submission 79667) | Populus rhizosphere microbial communities from Tennessee, USA - Rhizosphere MetaG P. TD hybrid SRZTD1 (version 2) (version 2) | ecosystem: Host-associated > Plants > Roots > Rhizosphere >...
TGCATCCCGCGCCCGATCAAGCGTGCCGAGAGCCCCGACGGCGGGCCGCTCCGTTATCGGGTCGTCCACAGCGCGTCGCTCTGGAAGCCGGGGGAGAAGCCCGTCCTGCGCCGCCAGGTCATCGAGGGAGATCCGGGACTGTCGATCTGAACGGTGCCTGTTCGCGATCAGGAGGTCGCGTTTCGCGGCGCGGGCGCTTGCGAGCCCTGACGCCGCGCAAGTAGGATCGGCGCTCATGAGCAACGCCACCCGTCGCGAAGTCCTCCGGCTCGGCGGCGCGGCCGCCGCTTCGGTTCTCCTGGCTCCGGCGGTGCGCGCGGCCGCCTGGAAGAAGATCCCCATCGCGACGCAGCTCTGGTGCGTCCGCAAGGAGCTGGCCACCGACATTCCCGGAACCCTGTCCGCGCTCGGCGCCATGGGCTACGAGGCGGTCGAGCTCGAGAACGCCTTCGGCAAGTCGGGCGCCGAGTGGAGAAAGCACCTCGACGCGGCCGGGTTGCGAGCCTGCGGCTTCCATCACCGCCTCTCCGAGTTGCAGGGCGACGCGCTGGCGGTGAGCGTCGAGTTCAACCAGGCGATCGGCAACCGCAACCTGGTCATCCGCTCGCTCGCGCCGGCGGTGTACCAGTCGGCCGAGCTCCTGAAGACGACCGCGGCCGCCGTCAACGAGGTGGCCGAGCGCCTCCGACCGCATCAGATGCGCGTCGGGTACCACAACCACACGACGGACTTCAACCGAATCGACGGCGAGTACTGGTGGAATCGCTTCGCGGATCAGACGGCCAACGACGTCATGCTCCAGTTCGACACCGGAAACGCCTCCGAGATGGAAGGGGTCACGCCCCAGGCCCTGATCCGGCGCAACGCTGGGCGCACGATCTCGATTCACGTCAAGCCGTTCTCGAAGAAGGACCCGAACGCCTACCTCGGGGCCGACGACCTGGACTGGCCCGCCATCATGACGGCGGCCGAGACCGTGGGCGGCATCGAGTGGTACATCATCGAGTACGAGAAGGAGGGAGTGCCGCCCCTCGAATCGTTGAAGGCCAACCTGGCCCTGTTCAAGAAACTCCGGAGCTGATCACTCCCCCACCAGTGACCATGAAGCGCGTCACCCGACGCACGTTTCTCAAGACCACCACCGTCGCCTCCGCCGCGGCCGCCTTCTCCGCCCGCTCCTGGTCGCAGGTTCTCGGCGCCAACGATACTGTCCGCCTTGCGATCGCCGGCCTCAATGGCCGCGGCAAGGAACTGGCGATCCAGTTCCCGCAGATCCCCGGCGTGCGGGTCGTCGCGCTCTGCGACGTCGACACCGCGGTGCTGGATCGCGAGAAGGCGGCGGCCGCGGCCCGCGGCCAGACACCGGATTGCGTCGTCGACTACCGCGACCTCCTCACGCGCAAGGACGTCGACGCCATCGCGATCTGCACGCCGAACCACCTGCATGCGATGCAGAGCATCTGGGCGATGCAGGCGGGCAAGGACGTTCTGCACGAGAAGCCCGTCACCCACAGCCTGTGGGAGGGGCCGCAGATCCTCGCCGCCGCGAAGGCATCCGGCCGCATCGTGCAGGTGAACACGCAGAACCGCTCGAGCGTCGCCATCCGCGAGGCGCTGGCCTGGATGCGCGAGGGCCATCTCGGCAAGCTCACCGCCGTCCGCGGCATCGTCTACAAGCGCCGCCTCGCCATCGGCAAGCTGCCCGCGCCCGTCGCACCGCCCGCAACCGTGAACTACGACATGTTCCAGGGCCCGGCGCCCCTGGTGCCGCTGCGCCGCACGAATTTCCACTACGACTGGCACTGGCAGTGGGAGACCGGCAACGGCGACATGGTCGCGCAGGGCAACCATCAGCTCGACGTCGGCCGCCGCATCCTCGGCGATCCCGATCACCCGACCGCCGTATACACGATCGGTGGGCGCTTCGGCTACGAGGACGACGGCGAGACGCCGAACACGTTCCTCGTCCAATACGACTACGGCGACGCCGTGCCGTTCATCTTCGAAGTGCGCGGCCTTCCCGCGAAGCCCGACGAATTCAGCGGCAACAAGGCGGGCGTCGGCGGCCTCGGGGCGGCGAGCCAGTTCACGGCGAGCATGGACCGCTACCTCGGCCTCACCATAGGCAACGTCGCGCACTGTGAGGGCGGCCACCTCACGATCCCCAGCAGCTACGCGCTCGTGCAGGCCTTCGACCGTGACGGCACGCTGCTGAAGGAGTGGAAGGGCGCGGGCAATCATCACGCCAACTGGATCGACGCCGTCCGCAGCCGGAAGGAATCGGACCTCAACTGCAACCTCTCCCAAGGCCACCGCTCGAGCGCGCTCGTGCACCTCGCGAACATCTCCTACCGCGTGGGCCGCGCGATGGCGCCCGGAAGCATCCGCGACCAGTTGAAGGGCCGCAACCAGCTCGCCGAGCCGTTCGGCCGCTTCGAGGAGCATCTCGCCCGGAACAACGTCGATCTCACGAAGACGGCCGCGACCCTCGGCGCACCGCTGAGCTTCGATCCGAAGTCGGAACAATTCACCGGCGAGAACGGCGTCGCCGCCAACCAACATCACCGGCGCAAGGAGTATCGCGCCCCGTGGATCGTGCCCGAGCTCGCGTGAGCCGCCGCTGTAACCCACGCTCCCCTCCGACCCCAATTCGCAATCAGGAGGTCGGGGGTTCGATCCCCCCGCGGTCCACCAACTCAGCGGAGAGGCAGTTCCTCGGGGTTGCACCGGGGTTGCATCGGTAGCCGCCCAAAGAACCAGACCTCTGTCCCGCGCATGGTGTCGAATCGACCGTCTTCGTGATTCACTGCTGCAGCCGGTACCCCACCCGGTGCCGCACCACGACCTTCCCGTGGCCGGACACCTTCACGGAAATCTTCCGCGCACGGCCGGGCGCGCCCGCGGCATCGGGTGTGAAGCCGAGGACGTATTGCGAGCGCAGGTCGGCCGCGATCTCGTCGAGTACGCCGGGAAGAGCCGCCTCATTCGGCAGCTTGAAGAGGCGCCCGCCGCTGACCTGGGCCAGCCGGGCCAGCTCCTTCAGGGCCGCCTGCGGGTCCGGCCCATCGCCGTCCGGCGACGCCGGGTAGGCCACGGGGTAGATCGTGACCGCGTGGGACTGGACGGCCCGGTCGAGCGCCGCCGGGTCGGTGGCGCTCACCGTGTCGATGCCATCCGTGAGCAGCACGAGCGCCGATCGGCCGTTCGACGCCGACAGGGCCTTCAGGCTGAAGGCGATTGCGTCGCGTACCGCGGTGTTGCCGCCCTCGGGCAGCGTCCGCACGCGCTCGAAGAGCGCCTCGGGATGCTCCCGGTCGAAGTGCTCCAGGATCTGCGCCTGGTCGAAGAAGACGACGATGATCTCCTGCGCGTTCGGCAGGCTCGATAGGAACCGCACGGCCACGTCCTGCGACCGCCGCAGCGTCTCCAGCATGCTGTCGCTCGTGTCGACGAGGAGCGCCACGTCGAGGGACGTGGACTGATTGGCGCCGTTCCCCATGCGGGCGCACATCTCGATCTTCTGGCGGCGGCCGTCCTCCGTCACCACGAAGTCGCGGGGGGTCAGGCCGTCGATGGGCCGCCCCTGCGCGTCCTCGACCGTCACGGCCACGTTGACGAGCGAGGTCTGCGCCGAGAAGACGGCCTGCCCCGCGCCGGCCGGCGCCGCGGCCAGACCGACCGCGAGCGACACGGCCGCCAGCCGCGGCGAGTGCGGGCCCACCTAGTTCGGGGAGGCCGCCGGCTCCGGGGCCTTCGGCCCTTCCGCGGCCTTCGGCCCTTCCGCCGACTTCGTCCATTCCACGGGCTTCAGCACCTCCTCGCCCTTGGGCTTTTCCACGGGCTTCGGCGCTTCCGCCGCCTTCGTCATTTCGACGGGCTTCAGCACTTCCACGGCTTTGGCCTTTTCCGGGGGTTTGGGCGTGCTCACGTAGCCGATGATCCGGTTCTTCTGGACGGCATAGACGACGATCTCGTTGAGCTGCCGCGAGCCCTTGCGGTAGAACTGCACCGGCTCCAGGAGCGTCCTGTCCTTCTTCTCGATCTCGATGTCGTCCACCACGAGCACCACGTTGAACTTGTGCCGCTTGGCGTCGGCGTCCTTCAAGCGCAGGGCCACCGGGCCGACCGCGCGCGGCGTCTTGGCCTTGGTGAGGTTGAATTCGTAGTAGTCGCGGAGGCCGGCGCGCTTGAGCTCCGCGACCTCCTCGGAGTTGCGCGCGATCAGGCCGCTCTGCTCGCCGAGATCCCCGATCGCGTGCCGCAGGCTGGCCTGCGTCTCCTCGAGGGCGGCCTTGCTGGCCGCGACGGCGTCCTTCACCCTGCCGACCTCGCCGCCGATCGCATCGATGTCGGCCTGGCCCTTCCGCTGCGCTTCGCGCAGCTGCCGGGCCACCGTCGCCGTCTTCTCCAGCTCCGCCGCGGTGACGCCGGCCCGCTCGGCGATGGTGACGGTCTGGCCGCCCAGGGCCGCCAGCGCCAGGTCCAGCTCTTTCGCCCTCTGGTCGGCGACCGTGGTCCGATCGTTGAGGTGCGCGATCTGCCGGCGCGCGTCGCGCAGCGCGACGAGGAGGTAAGCGGTCAGGCCGAGGATCACGATGGCCACCGCGATGCCGGCTACCGCGAGGATCCTTCCGGGACCACTCCCGGCCGTTGACGGCTTGGTCTCCGGCGTCTCCAGGATCGAAGTCATACACCCTCCTGCCCCAGCGGGGAGCGCGGATCCTACAGGCGTTGAGGCGCCGGCTGGAGTGATCTGCGTCCACCCCGTGACGACGCGCACTTTCCGTGCTGAGAGGGCCCGCGGCACGTGAGACAGGACACGCCGGGTCGGACCATTGGCGGCGATAAGCGAGCCTCCCGCTAGTACTCATCCCAGAGTCGGTGGACACCTCCGCCGTGGTCGCCCCTGTTGCCGGCGATTCGCTTCGCCGGCCGCCACGACCGCCGCCCGTCCGGGCGCCTGAGATGTAATGGTTTTTTCCCTTTCGCCACTAAACAGTGGAAGCCCATTCGGGCGACCGGCGCGCGCCACCTAACTGGGAAAGGAAGGGTTGTATGTCGACTTCGTGTGGAACTGCGTGCAGAGCTCTTTCCTCTGCAGCGCTCAGCCGGTTCTTCGCTCTCGCCTCCGTTTCGATCGTGGTTCTCGCCCTGGCGCCGGGCGCTCACGCGCAACTTCGCCGCGGCATGACGTTCACAGTCCTGGAGCAGGTTCCCGGCTACGTTCGCGTCGGCGCCGACGGCGCCACAAACCCCTACGCCGGAGACACGACCGTCGATCAGTACCGTTCACTGCTGTGCGTCAACGTCGACCAGCGCCCCGCCCCCTCTTCGATCTCCTTCGATTTCTACAACGGCTGGGTGCGTGGCAGCCTTCAGGTGACGAGCCCCGTCCAGGGGTCGGCCCTCACGTCGCGAGCGCGCGCCGACGGGATCTGCGCACAGACGTTCGGCTTCGGCCATCGCATGGCCGAGTTCCATGACGGCTACTACGGGCCCGGCTTCGCGTACGCCGGCGGATGGTCCTTCTGGGGTGCCGGCTCGATCACGACGGGCACGCGTTTCTGGACTGCGATCGACGACCAGCCGGCGAACCCCTGGAACTCCGCCGGCGGCACGCCGCAATCCGTCGACGACATTCTGGCCACGATCGACATCAGGGCGCTCAGCCAGGTCGTCCGCTTCGGCTCCGACGCGGAGATCGCCGCGTTCTACACGCCGATCGCGAATCAGATCGGCGACTACGTTCTGGCGAGATACGATGAAGACCTTCGCGGCGAGATCGCCGACAATCCGGAGGCGGCTGTGGTTTTCGGCATGCTCCTCTACGGCAAGGAGCATGGCATTCCGTCGGAAGCCTTCGACAATCCAATCGACTGCTCCGCCGCGATGTACACCGTCAGCCGAGCCGACCCGATGCACTGCTTCATCGCCGCTTTGCACGGCATCATCGGGCTCTCCGACATCCAGCACCTCTACCACGACTTCGTGCACGGTATGAGCGCCACGACCGTGCTTCGTGCGGTCAAAGTCATGGCCCGCCGCGTTGCCTGGGGGATCACGATCGGAATCGCGATCTTCGAATTCGTGCACTGCATGGACTGGATCTAGCTTTCGTGAGCGGCGGCGCGGACGCCGTCTGATCGGCCGATGACCCAGGAGACTGCGGAAGCGATCGGGCCGCTCGGGCGGCACTCCGTGACGCTGTTCTGCGCCGCGATCGTGAAACGATCGCGGCGCTTCTTCTCCCGAGCTACCGCGTGGTCACGGCCGGTCGCGGCACCGACGCCCGGTCCGCAACCTGAGTAGTTCCACTCACGACACCGACGCGCCCGCGCCCCATATTCCGGGCATGGCAAAGACGGCGCTCGTTGTCGGAGGAAGTATCGCGGGTCTGCTCGCGGCGCGCGCTCTGGCCGACTCATTCGACGATGTCCTCGTGCTCGAGCGGGGGGAGCTTCCGGACGAACCGAACCCGCGCCCGGGCGCGCCCCAGGGGGCCCACGCCCACGGCCTGCTGGCCGGCGGTCTGCAGGCGCTCGAGGAGCTCCTGCCGGGCCTCACGGAGCAGCTGATGCGGAGCGGATGCCCCACGGGCGACAACCTGCGCGACGCCGCATGGGTCTTCGCCGGTCGACGCCTCGCGATCGGGGAAAGCGGCGTGCGCGGCATGACCCTGGGGCGGCCTCTGCTGGAACACACGATCCGCGACCATGTCCGCCGGCTGCCCAACGTGCGCATGAGAACGAACGTCCGCTGCCTTGGGCTGGTGGCGACGCAGACGAGGATCGCCGGCGTCCGCGCGGCGATCGACGGCGTGGAGCAGGAGCTCGCGGGCGAGGTGGTCGTCGATGCGTCGGGCCGACATTCGAAACTCCCCGAATGGCTGGCGGCGCTCGGCTTCCCGGCACCTCCGGTGGACGAGGTCGCGCTCGAGACGCACTACGTCACGCGCGTCTACTCACGACGGCCGCGGCATCTGTCGGGCGGCATCGCCCTCGTCGTGGTCTCGGATCCGGAGACGCCGCGTGGCGGTATCGCGCTGGCGCTCGACGAACGGCGCTGGATCGTCTCGCAGTATTCGCTCAGCGGGGCGCGCCCGCCTCGCGATCACGCCGGGTTCGTCGAGTTCTCGCGAACGTTGGCCGGCGCGCAGCTGACCGAGATCCTGAGCGACGCGCAGCCGCTCGGCGAGCCAGCCGCCCTCCGCTTCCCGTCGAGCATTCGCCGCCGCTACGAGCGCTTGCGCCGCTTTCCCGACGGCCTGCTCGCGCTGGGAGACGCGACCGCCAGCTTCAACCCGACGTTCGGCCAGGGCATCACGGTCGCAGCCAAGCAGGCTCTCCTCCTGCGAGAGCTCGGGGTTCGAGCGGCGCAGCACGGCGCGGGTCGCGACTTCCTCGAACGGGCCGCGCGCATCACCGACGTGGCCTGGGACGCATCCGTTGGTCGCCTGTTCTGGTATCCCGGCGTCGTCCCGCGGCCGACCCTGAAGATGCGCCTGGCTCATCATTATCTCCCCCGAGTCGTCGCACGGGGCCACGAAGACGTCACCGTGGCCACCGCGCTGCTCGAGGTGATGCAGTTCCTGGCGCCTCCGTCGAGCTTGTTCGGGTGGCGCGTGCTGCGCCGTGTTCTCGCGCGCCCCGAGTCATGGCACCATCGCCGGTCGTGGACGCTCCGCCCATCGGCTTCGCCCAGACCTCCCGCGGCAAGATAGCGTTCCAGCAGGTGGGCGGCGGCGCCACGCCCCTCGTCATCGTTCCGCCCCTCGCTCAACACATAGAGATGATGTGGGAGCAGCCGGTGTTCTGGCGGCCGATCATGCGCCTGGCCTCCGGGTTTCGCTGCGTGCAATACGACAAGCTCGGCACGGGTTTGTCCGACCCGGCGATCGCGCCCGCGTCGCTCGACGAGCGGCTAGCAGAGCTTTCCGCCGTGCTGGATGCGGCGGGTGTCGAACGCGCGTGGCTGCTGGGCCTCTCCGAAGGCGGCGTGATCGCCCTCGCCGCCGCCACGCGCATGCCCGAGCGCGTCCTGGGCCTCGTGCTCATCTCCAGCTATTCGGGGAGCACCGCGCTCCCCGAGGCCGCCGCTCATGGCGCGGTTCCGGAGCGGCGTGCCTGGCGCGCTCTCTTCGAGGAGCTGATCGCGCACTGGGGCAAGGCCTCGACTTCGACCTTGCGGGACTTCGCGCCGTCCTTGCGCGCGATTCCGGCGATGAGCAAGTGGATCCCGCGCTACGAGCGCGCCGCCGCGAGTCCCGCGATGATCGGCGCCCTGGTGACGAGCGGCTTCGGTCTCGACGCGACGCCCCTGCTTCCGAAGGTCAGGAAGCCGACGCTCGTGCTCCACCTCTCCGGCGATCGCGTGATCCCGGTCGCGTTCGGCAGGATGTTGGGAGAGCGCATCCAAGGAGCGCGCTACGTCGAGCTGTCGGGCAGTGATCACTTCTCCTGGGTCAGCCCGAGTGTCGACGAGCAGATCGACCTGCTGTTCGAGTTCACGAGGGTCGGCGGCTCGGGGGCGCGCGTCGGCGCGCTGTGGGATCCGGCGTCGGTGCTGACATTGTCGGAACGCCGTATCGTGCGGCTCGCTCAACGCGGCCTGATGAACGCGGAAATCGCGAAACAGCAGAAGCTCTCGCTGCGCACGGTCGAAAACCATCTGTCCCGCGCCTACTCCAAGCTCGGCGTTCGCTCGCGCACCGAGTTGGCCCTCCTGTCCAGCGTTTGAGGGGTCGTTGAGTGCTGCTGGCGCAGTATCGTCCGGCGGGCAGGGTCACAATACCGGCGAGCCAAGCCAAGATCCGGCGTCTGCAACCGTGAACTGTTTCAGCCAGCGCCGCCACCACCGAAGGATTTCGACGAGCCGAGCCCTCTAAACCCCAGAGAATGAGCATGGGTGCCACGGACGACGACCGGGCGCTGGTGCGCCGCATGCTCGCCGGCCAGGAGTCCGCCTTCGAGGAGTTCTTCGGCGATCACTTTCCGCCGCTCTATCGCTTCGCCCTGGCGCGGCTGCGCGACGGCGACGCCGCCGAAGAAGTGGTTCAGGCCGCCTTGTGCCGGGCGCTGGCGCGGCTCGAGACCTACCGTGGCGAGGCCGCGCTCTCCACCTGGCTCTACACGTTCTGCCGGCACGAGATCAGCGCGCACTACGAGCGCCAGGCGCGCACGCCCGAGCGCATCGACCTGATCGAGGAGCTGCCGGAGGTGCGTGCGGCCATCGAGTCGCTGGCGGCGGCCGGCGGCGATCCCGAGGCGCTGCTGCAGCGCGAGGAGATCCGGCGCCTCGTGCAGGTGGCCCTCGACCAACTGCCACGCCGGTATGGCGACGCGCTCGAATGGAAATACATCGACGGCCTCTCGGTGCGTGAGATCGCGGAGCGCCTGAGCGTCAGTGCCAAGGCGGCGGAGTCGTTGCTCACACGCGCGCGCGTGGCTTTTCGCGACGTCTTCCTGGCGCTGGGCGGTACGATGGGCCGCCGGCAGGTGCAACAAGCATGATGCCCGCAGACGAGCCGGCCGGAGCGACGGTGCCGCCCGCCGCGTCGGAGGAAGACGTCTCGCGCCTGCTGCGTCTGGCGGGACGCCGCATGGACGTGCCGGAGACGGCCACTGCCCGCGTGCGTGAAGCGGCGCGCCTGCAGTGGCGCATCGTGCTGCAGGCCCGGCGACGGCGACGAGTCGTGCGCGTGGCGTCGCTGATGGCGGCGGCGGTGGCCCTCGCTCTCGTCATCGGCCTTCGCCTCGGGCATGGGCCCGACCGGGCAGGAGTGCCCCCGGCCCAGTCCGTGGCCGTCCGGGTCGAGCGCTCGCGTGGTGCGGCCGTGCGTGCGACGACGGCCGACGGCACGCCGCTGGCCCTGGCGACCAGCGTCGACCTCGTGGCCGGGGCCTGGCTGGAAACACCGGCCGACGGGCGCACGGCGCTGCGTGCGGACGGGCGCGTGTCCGTGCGACTCGACACCGACACGCGCGTCCAGGTGCTCTCGGCGTCCTCCTATCGTCTCGACCGCGGCGGGCTGTACGTCGACACTGGAAGCGAGTCGGCGCCGGCCAACCTCAGCGTGTGCACGGCGCAAGCGCTGGTGCGGGACATCGGCACGCAGTTCGAGCTGCGCGCCGACGCGGGCGTGACACGAGTGCGCGTACGGGCGGGCACGATCGTGCTTGACGGCGAGGGAGAGGCGGCGCGAGCGGGGGCAGGCACCGCTCTGCACGTCGAGCACGGCGCGATCACTCGGCGCGCGATCGCGATCTACGGGCCCGACTGGGCCTGGGCCGAGCAGATCGCACCCGAGTTCGCGCTCGAGGGCCGCTCGCTGCGCACGTTCCTCGATTGGGCGGCGCGCGAGACAGGCTTTACGATGCGTCTCGCCAGCCCCGACCTGGCTCGGTCCGCCGACGGCATCTGGCTGCACGGATCGGCTGCCGGCCTGACGCCGTCGCAAGCGCTGGAGGCGGTGCTGCCCACCTGCGGGCTCGCGTTGCGCCGGCAGGCGGGGACGGCCTGGATCGAACCGATCCCGGCCCCGCGCGGGACCAAGTGAAGACCGCCCGCCTGTGGGTGCTTGCGCTCGTGTGCCCGGTCCTGGCCGCGGCCGAAGCTACCGAGGGCTCGCTGGCGGGGCGACCGTTGGCGCAAGCCCTCGAAGTGCTGCAGGCCCGCGGGGTCAAGGTCATCTTCAGCACCAAGCTGGTGCGTGCGGAGATGCGCGTCGGTCGCGAGCCGCACGCGACGCGCCCGGCGGAGCTGCTGCACGAGCTTCTGCACCCGCACGGTCTCACTGCGCGCGCCGGACCCGAGGACAGTTGGCTGGTGGTGAAAGCGCCACCGGCACCGGCACCGCCACCGGCCGCCGATCCGCAGCCCACGCCCGCGCCTCCGGCGCACTTCCAGGACACGATCGACGTCACGTCGAGCCGAGACGAAGCGCACTCGCTGGTGCACGTCCCGGCCGCGCAGGTCGAGTCCACTGCCGGCGGGCTCGAGAACGTCTTCCACACGCTGCAGCTCCTGCCCGGGGTCGTGGCCGTGCAGGAGTTCGGCAGCCGGCTGGCCGTGCGCGGTGGCGGGCCCGACCAGAACCTGATCGTGATGGACGGCATCGAGGTCCAGAACCCGTACCGCATGTTCGGTGTCCTGAGCGGCGTCAACCCCGAGACCGTGGATCACTTCGAGCTGTACGCCGGCGCCTTCGGCGCGCGTTACGGCGATCGTCTCTCCTCGCTGCTGGTCATCGACACGCGCGACGGGTCGGCGGCGCGCGCGCTCCAGGGCTCGGCGAACGTCAACGTCACCGACTCCAACGTGATGCTCCAAGGACGTCTCCCCGGCCTGCACCGAGGCACATGGCTGGCCGCCGCGCGCCGTACCTACTACGACCTCGTCGCGGAGCGTCTGACGCACGGCGACATTCCCGGCTTCACCGACGTGCAGCTCAAGACCACGTGGGAACCGTGGCCTGGGCAGAAGCTGACGCTACATGCCATGACCAGCCACGAGACCGGCGAGTTTTCGGAGCTCGATGAGGACCAGACACGGGACAGCTTCGAGACGCGCACCACGACGCCGTTGCTCGCCGCGACCTGGGACGGCGCCGTCGGCCCGCGGGCGCAGTTGCGCAGCACGCTCTCGTTCTCCGAGCTGCGAGCGGCGTTCGCTTTCGATGCCGGCGTCTGCTCCGACATGCGCCGCTCCAACGCGCCGTCGACGGTGACGGAGGAGTCCTGCGACCAGCTCACGACGAGCCAGAAGCTCGGCAGCCGCGATCTGGGCTGGCGCGAGGACATGGCCCTGCAGGTGAGCGCGCGGCACGGCCTCGATACCGGCTTCGAGCTGCGCCGCTTCCGCAGCCGGTTGGACCTCGTCCCGGGTGCCGATCTCGGTATTTTTTTCCCCGTGGGTTTTGGCCTGCCGGCGATCGGCCTTCCTTGGCACGATCACCCCGAGCCGTTCGGATCCGCGCTCGAAGGCTGGCGCTCGAGCGCCTGGGTGGAGGATCGCATCCAGGTCGTGCCCCGGCTCGAGCTGGCCGCGGGACTGCGCCTGGACCACATGACGTCCACCGGGGAGACGCTGGTCTCGCCGCGCTTTGGTTCCAGCTTCGCGCTCAGCCCGACGACACGGCTCAAGCTCGGGGCCGGCATCCACTACCAGAGCCCCGGATACGAGAAAGTGTTTCTCGGCGGCACGGCCGCCCTCGACCTGGCGGCGCAGGGTTCCGGCGCTCTCCGCAGCGAACGCGTGCTCCAGGGGGTCGTCGGCTTCGAGCACGATCTCGGCGGGGGCATCGATCTGCGCGTCGAAGCCTACCGGCGGCGCTTCGATCGGCTGATCGTCGGCCGGCTGGAGACCGAAGCCGAGCGCCAGGCGCGCGTGGCGCGCTACGACTTTCCCGGCGAGCTACGAGGCGAGATCCCCTCGGCGGCGTTGATCACGAGGTTCGCGACGAACAGTGGGGAGGGGCGCGCGTCCGGGATCGAGTTCGTCTTGACGAAGAAGGCCACGTCCGCGCACACACGCCTCGGCGGTTGGCTGTCGTACTCGTACGCACGCGCGGTGCGCTCGGCGTACGGGATCGAGTATCCCTTCGAGTTCGACCGCCGGCACGCCGTGACCCTCGTCGCCGAACTGCGCCCGCGGCCGTGGCTGACGATCTCGACCGCTTTTCAAGCAGCGTCCGGCCTGCCGGTGACGGTTCCACGCGGCGTGCGCGTGGCGTCGGCCCTCGACGCCTCCGACTTCGACCGCGACGGCGACACGGCCGAGTGGGTACCGTCGCGCAACCCCGCCGGGTCGCTGGTCTACGAGCCAGACTACGGCGGCCGCGAAGCGGTCAACAGCCGGCGTTTTCCGGCGACGGGACGTCTCGACCTGCGGGTCGCGTTCCAGCCGCATGGGCCGGCCGGGCGCTGGTCGTTCTATCTGGACGTGATCAACGTGACCAACCACTCCAACAGCTTCTTGTCGATCCCCACGCTTGAGTTCAACCCGAGCGGCGAGCGCCCACGGGTGCTCGCCAACTTCGGCGGCGGGTTTCCGCGCGTGCCGACCTTCGGCGTCAAGTTCAAGTTCTGAGGCATCGAGAGTGCCCCGGTCTAAACCAGGTGTAGGTACTCCGACCTATCCTTGACGCGATTCTTCGAACGCCACGAGTGAACCGCGCGTCCTTCTTCCGGACGCCCTTCGCCGGCTTCACAAATCGTGCACGAGAACCCGTCCGAGATCCGCGCCCTTCGGCGGCCCGTCCAGTGTAATTCCAACTCGATACGCCTACATTGTGATCCTCTCGATGGCCGCTTCGTGGACGGGCCGCGCGCTGCTCGTCGCCCCGCGGATGGCCCGTTCCTCCGCGTGCGTGAGTCCGGTCACTGGGGGACGGGCGGCTGGGGACGACACCGGTCGGGTGAGATCGGGCGCACGACTCTGGCCGCGCGCAATCGGCTAAAATGACGGCACGTTGGGGGTGACATGCGACGCGCCGTACAGCATCGACTCATCGCGATAGCGGCCGTCCTCCTCGTCCTTCGGACGCCGTCCGCGCCGGCCCAGGCCGCTTCCCAGACCGGCGCGTACAAGGTCGTCGTCAACACGTCTCAGCCGGCGAACACCATCGACAAGGCCGTGCTGGCCGACATCTTCCAGGGCAAGTCCACGCGTTGGCACGATGGGTCCCGCATCGTGCCCGTCGACCATTCCACGCAGTCTCCCGTGCGCGTGACCTTCACGCGCGAAGTCCTCGGCCTGTCCATGCCCGCGGCCATGAGCTATTGGATGCGGCAGGTGAGCGGGGGCGGCCTGCGGCCGCCCATGGTCAAGGAGACGGACGAGGACGTTCTCGCCTTCGTCGCCTCCAACTCCGGCAGCATCGCCTACGTGTCGGAGGACGCCCTTCTGCCTGCCGCCGTCAAGGTCCTCAAGATCCAGTAGCGCCCGCCTCAGCCAACATCCGTATCGGCTAATGGCAGATTTCGCTACGTCCTGATGCGGCGAGCTGTGTGGATTCGCAAGCCATTCTGATACAGCTCGTTACGAACCGACACGATGTGATGCAGACGATTTCCGGGCCCGACACTCGCCGGTAGTCTCCCCCGCGACGTTGGCTCGTTCGCGAGGCCCCGGACCCTCCCCGTGTGGCCTCGCCGAAAAGGAGCGGTCCGGTGAGTACGACAATACGCACACCCTTCCGCCGCACGGTCGTGGCGGCTTTCTGCGCGTTGATGCTGACGGCCGTCACCGCGCGCGCCCAGGTCACCACGGGCACGATCTCCGGCACCGTAACCGGCGACAAAGGGGCGGTCGTGCCCCAGGCGAGTGTCCACGTCCGGCACACGGAGACCGGAACCGTCCGAACGGTCTCCACCGACGCCCGCGGCTGGTACCGTGCCACGACCCTGGCCGTGGGACCGTACGAGGTCCGCGTCGAAGCGACCGGCCTCGCTCCCGAGCTGCGTCGCGGCATCAACCTCACCGTCGGACAGGAAGCGGTGGTGGACTTCACGCTCACGGCCGGAGCGCTGGACCAGCAGGTCGAAGTCATGGCCGACGCGACCGCGGTCCACACGGGGGGCGCGGCGCTGTCCTACCTGGTCGACGAGAAGAAGATCCGCGACCTGCCTCTCAACGGCCGGAGCTTCACGCAGCTGGCACTGCTGCAGCCTGGCGTCCAGGTCTTCAAGCAGGAGCGCACCGGGTTCATCGGGGGGCGCGGCGACAAGATCTCGATCAGCGGGGCGCGGCCCACCTCCAACGTGTTCCTCCTCGACGGCACCAACGTCAACGACCTCTACAACCGGACGCCCGGCAGCACCGCGGGGGTCTTCCTGGGGGTCGAGACCGTCCGCGAGTTCAGCGTCGTGGCCAACTCCTTCAACGCGGAATACGGACGCGCGGCGGGCGGAGCGATCAACGCCGTGACGAAGGCGGGCACGAACGACATCCACGGCACCGGCTTCTGGTTCCACCGTGACAGCGCCCTCGACGCGCGCAACTTCTTCGACTCGCTCGAAGGTCCTCCCGACTTCCAGCGCAACCAGTTCGGGGCCACGCTGGGCGGACCCGTCCGCAAGGACCGGACGTTCTTCTTCGCCGCCTACGAAGGGCTTCGCCAGACCCTGGCCAACACGCGCATCGTCAACGTCCCCAGCGCCGAGGCGCGGGCGGCGGCGGTGCCGGCGGTGCGGCCGTACATGGCCCTCTTCCCGGCCCCGAACCTGCCGGCGCTCCCCAACAGCCCGCTGATCGCGCAGCACAGCTTCGCGTTCGACGAGCCGATCCACGAGGACTTCTTCCAGGTCCGGCTGGACCACACGCTCTCGGCCTACCACTCCATCTTCGCCCGCTACACCTACGACCGGGCCGACGTCACCCGCAGCGAGCCCTACCCGCTGTTCGTGGAAGACGAGCCTTCGCGCAATCAGTACCTGACCGTCGAGGAGACGGCCGTCCTCCCCGGCAACCTCGTGAACACGCTGCGCGTCGCCTTCAACCGCACGGACATGAACGTGCGGAACCGGGCCTACCCGGGAGTATCGGTCGATCCGGCGCTCTCGTTCATCCCCGGACGGCCGTTCGGCGATCTGATCATCGGCGGACTCACGCCCACCGGCAGCCAGTTCGGGACGGAGCCGCGCATCCCGGTGGTGGCCAACCAGAAGCTGTTCGAGGTCATGGACGACCTGGTCTGGGTCAAGGGCCGCCACACCCTGAAGACGGGGGTGCTCGCGGCGCGCTACGCCTGGGACGACGTCCAGGACTTCCAGTCGAACGGCGAGTACCTCTTCCCGAGCATCGCCGCCTTCGTGGCCGGCACGCCCAGCCGGTTCACGGCGACGCTGCCGGGGTCCGTGCCCGACCGCGCCAACCGCGCCTGGCTCTTCGGCGCCTATGTCCAGGACGACTTCCGGATCACGCCCCGCCTCGTGTTCAACCTGGGCGTGCGCTACTCGCCTCAGACCGTTCCCGCGGACGCGCAGGGCCGCGACTACAACCTGCAGGATGTCGTAACGGGCACGCAGACGACGCAGGGTCCGCTGTTCAAGAATCCCTCCTGGGGCAACGTGGCGCCGCGCGTCGGGTTCGCCTGGGACCCCAAGGGTGACGCCAAGATGTCCATCCGCGGTGGCTTCGGCGTCTACCACGACCACCTGATGCACTACATGCTGACCACCCAGCGCTTCCAGCCCCCGCTCTACCTCACGCGCGCCATCACCAACCCGAGCTTCCCGAACGCGGGGCCGCTCACCGCGCCGCCGACCTCGCAACTGAACATCCAGACCGTCGACTCGAACATCAAGAACCCCCGCACGCTGCAGTACAGCCTCACCCTCGAGCGCGAGCTGCTCTGGCGCACGACGATCAGCGTCGGCTACGCCGGGCTGCGAGGCTACAACCAGCTCCGCGGGGGCAGCGTGAACCTGGCGACGCCCGTCATCCAGGCCGACGGGACCCCGTTCTTCCCGGCGGGAGCGCCGCGGATCAACCCCGCGTGGGCCGACATCGACAACAAGCGCGCTGACGGCAACCTCTGGTACAACGCGCTCCAGGTCGGCGCGATGCACCGGTTCTCCCGCGGCCTGCAGTTCCAGCTCGCCTACACGTTCTCGCGCACGATCGACGACGGCTCCGGATATCTCTTCATCGATACCCGCAACAGCGTCGCCGATCCGCAGAACCCGTTCGACAACTCCCGCGAGCGCGGGCTCGCCAACTACCACGTGGCGCACAACTTCGTCGCCAACTTCACCGCGGACATCCCGGCCGGGAACCTTTCGGGCGTCGCGGGTGCGCTCCTCAAGGGCTGGCAGGTCAACGGCATCGTCAACCTTTCCTCGGGCAACCCGTTCACCCCGGCCATCGTGGGCGACCGTGCCCGGGCCCTCCTGCGGAGGGCGGGGCAGGAGCGTCCGAACCAGATCGGCGACCCGTTCTCGGGGACGTGCCCGAACGGCGCGCCCGTCCACACCGCCGACTGCTGGTACAACCCGAGCGCCTTCGCCTTGCAGCCGGCGGGCACGTTCGGCAACCTCGGGAGGAACACGCTGATCGGGCCGGGCCTGGCCAACGTGGACCTCGCGGCCACCAAGAACATCGGCATCGGGCGCTCGACGGTCCAGCTCCGCGTCGAGGCCTTCAACGTCTTCAATCACCCCAACTTCGGTGCCCCGGACACGCTCGTGTTCTCGGGCACCGGCGCCGACGCGGACAAGATCCTGCCCACCGCGGGCAAGATCTTCCCGAATACGCTCACCACGGCGCGTCAGATCCAGCTGGGGATGAAGGTCCTCTTCTAGAGCGTTCCTGATGTCGTGGAAGCCACCGGCTGGCGGTGGCTTCCACCCCTCACGGCGACCCCGGACTCGTTTCCAGGAGGAGTCTTGTGATGAAGCGGATGATGGTGCTGTCCCTGATCGCGCTCGCCCTTGCGGCCCCTGGTCAGGCGTCCGACCCCTATCTCGATCTCATGGCCTTGCCGAACGACTTCCCGGCGGAGGGCTTCGCGATCGGCAACGGCACGAGCTTCTACGTGGGTTCCTTCGCGCCTACCGGAACGACGGGCCAGATCCTCGTGGGCGACCTGCGGACCGGAAAGCTCGCGGAGCTCGTGCCTCCGACGGGCATCCAGGTGACGGGCATGAAGCTCGACTATCGCAGCAACCTCCTGTTCGTGTGCCGCGCCACCGCCGGGGGCGCCGTCGTCTACGACGCGGGCACCGGACGCCAGGTCCGCACCTACCAGTTCAGCTCCACGCCCACGTTCATCAACGACGTCGTGCTCACCCAGGACGCGGCGTACTTCACCGACTCGCGCCAGCCCAAGCTCTACCGCGTCGCCCTCGGAGCGCGCGGGGAACCGGCGCAGGACTTCACGGTGGTCCCGCTGCCCGCGGAATTCGAGTGGCCGGCGGGCTCGGGCACCTACAACCCCAACATCAACGGGAACGGAATCACCGCGAGCGCGAAGGGAGACTTCCTGATCGTCGTGCACACCGGCAAGGGGACGCTCTACCGCGTGGAGACGTCGACCATGCGCGTGGACCGGATCACGCTCAGTGGAGGTGACGGGACGGAGGCGGGCAACGGCGACAGCCTGATGCTGTACTTCGACACCCTCTTCGTCGTGAAGAACCGCCAGAACAAGGTCGCGGTCGTCCAGATGTCGACGGACTATCTCTCGGGGACGATCGCCCGCTACATCACGGAGCCGTTCCAGTCCAACCCGGCCCTGCGGGTCCCTACCGCGATGGGGTACATCGGCAACTCGCTGTACGTGGTGAGCGGTGCCCTCACCGGCGCACCGCCGTACTACGTCTCACGGCTGGAGTTCTAGCCGTCCCCGGACGGCTCGCTCAGGCGGACGCGAGCTCGTGGAACCTCTCTATGGCGCTCCACGCGCCCAGACCGATGCCCCTCGCCATCTGCGGCATCTCCGCCATGTTGTGCGCCAGGAAGATCAGGACGGAGTCGTCGCCCGGGTCCGCTTGCCACCAGCCGCCATACGCGCCGGGCCATCCGACCGTCCCGACACCGCCGCGACACGTCAAGGGATCCGCCTTCTCGGGTTCCGTCACCACCGCCACGCCCATGCCGTAACCGTGGCCGGCCGCGAACAACGACCGGCCCAGCATTCGAGCCGCCCGCCGCTGGCCAGGCGTGAGCTGGTTCGAGGCCATCATGGCGCACGTTTCCGGGCGCAGCAGGCGCACGCCGTCCACCTCTCCGCTACCAGTGAAGATGCGGGCGAAGGCGAGATAGTCGTCCAACGTCGACCAGAGACCCTGACCTCCCGACTCGAACGTCATGTCGTCAGCCCGTTCCGCGAGCGCGTGCCCGCCCGGCACCGCCGTCAAGGCGGTCAACTTGCCCTCGGCGTCGAACCCGCAGAGGCCCGCGCGGCGCGTTCGCTTCGGTCGAGGGACGACGAAACCCGTATCGCGCATGCCCAGCGGCCCGAAGAGGCGCCGCTCGAGGACGACGCCGAGAGGTGCATCATCGAGACGCGCGATGAGGAATCCGAGCAGGTCGGTCGACAGTCCGTAATGGAAGCCGGCCCCCGGCTGATCGATCAAGGGCAGGGTGGCGAGTCGCGCGATCCACTCGTCCGGGGCGAGGGCATTGTCCATCGTTCCTCCCAGGGCTTCGGAGCAGGCGCGAGAGATCGGGCCACGATGGAACTCGCCGTAGGTGAGGCCGGAGCGGTGGGTCAGGAGATCGCCGAACGTGATCGGCCGCTCCGCTGCATCCGTCTGGTCCAGAGGACCATTCGGATCGCGCAGGACTCGAAGGCGTGCGAGCTCTGGAGCAAGGCGCGCGATGGGCTCGTCCAGTGCGAAGCGGCCTTCGTCGTACAAGATCAAGGCGGCCACGGTCGTCAGCGGCTTCGTCATCGACGCGATTCGAAAAATCGTGTCCCGCTCGACGGGCAGATCCGTCACCAGATCCCGACGGCCCACGATCGCCGTATGCGCCACTCGTCCGCCCCGCCACACGAGCGTCGCGGCGCCGGCGAGGGCTCCGGCATCGACGTAGGCTCGAAGAGCGTGTTCGATCGAATCCTGCTGCGACATGCCAGAACAATATGCCGCCTGGAGCCCTCCGTTGCCATCCCGACCCCGTGAACGCCACGGGCCTCCCGTCGCTTAGAATCACCGGCGACCGCAGCACCCCTGGCCTCGACATGACGATCCCGGCGGCACGCATCCGTCTGATCCTCGCCATCGTGCTGCTGGGCTTCGCGACGGCCCGCCTGGAAGCGCGGCCTGGAGGCGGCCAGGGATATTCAGGCGGGTCCAGCGGGAGATCCTCGGGCTCCTCGTCCCGATCCTCCTCGAGCAGCGGTTCGAGTTCCTCATCCTCCAGCAGGTACACCGGCAGCTCGGGTCCGGCCGTCAGCGTGAGCGCCGATGATCCGTTCGTCTGGATGGCGCTCGCCGTGATCACCGTCTGCGTCATCGGGTACTTTGGCTTGATGAGCGTCGCCGAGGCCTACCGGATCAAGCGCGACGGTGAGACGAGGATCTGGGACAGCCGCCGCGAACGGCCGGTCGCCTCCTCGCCCGGAGACGGCGGTCCGGCCTGGTGGCCACCCAAACACGCGTTCGCGCTCGTCCGCCCGACGGATCCCGAGTTCTCCGCCGTGCTGTTCGAGGACTTCGTCTACGGCCTGTACGCGGCCGCGCATCGCGCGCGCCATTCCCGCGAGTCGCTGGCCCTCCTCGCCCCCTATCTGTCGATTCCCGCGCGCAACGGGCTGCGAGCGCTCCCTCCGGAGGGTGCCATCGTGCAATCCGTCGTCGTGGGCGCGATGCGCGTCCTCGGCGCACGCCCGAATCCTCCGGACCCCGCACGCCGGTCGCACGAGATCAAGATCGAGATCGAGTCCAACGTGACGGCGATGCCCGCGTCCGCGTCCGCGCCGGTCGCGGCGTACCTCAAGGAAGTCTGGATCCTCTCGCGAAGCGCGAAGGCGCACACCCGCCCCTGGAAGGGTGCGCGAACGTTCGGATGCCCGGCCTGTGGTGCACCCGCCACCGAGATCGGAGACGGCCGCTGCCGCGCCTGCGGCCAGGTGACCGCGAACGGCCGCTTCGACTGGCTGGTGACTTCCACCGACGTCGTCGAATTCGAGCCGCGCCCTCCGGCGCTCACAGGCGGGGTCGAAGAGCGCGGCACCGACCTACCGACCGTGGCCAGCCCGTCCCTCGCCGTGGACTGGGAGGCGCTCACCGCCGCCGATCCCGCGGTCACGAATCAATCGATCGCGGAGCGGATCACAAGGATCTTCTCGTCCCTCCACGCGGCCTGGGCCGCCCAGGACCTGCGGCCGGTGCGGCCCTACGTGTCCGACGCGCTGATCCAGTACCTCCAGTACTGGGTCGACGCGTACAAGACCCAGGGCCTGCGCAACGCGGTCGAGAAGGCGCGCATCACGCGGCTCGAGACCGCGAAGATCACGCGCGATCTTCACTACGACGCCGTTACCCTGCGCGTCTTCGCGACCGGCTTCGAGGTCACCACGAACGTGGCGGGCGAGGTCGTCGGGGGCAGCCGCCGGCGCGAGCGTCCCTACTCCGAGTACTGGACCCTGATCCGCGGGGCCGGCGTGCGTGGGCAACCCGCCCGCGCGCAGGCCTGCCCCGGATGCGGCGCCGCCCTCGAGATCAACATGGCGGGCTCGTGCGCGTACTGCGGCGCGCACGTCACGGCCGGCGAGTTCGACTGGGTGCTGAGCCGGATCGAGCAGGACGATTCGTATTCCGGCTGAGGCGGAGGGCACTTTGGCGAGGGCATTCCTGGACGACCGCGGCAAGGAGGCGCTGCGCGGCGCCGTGCGCGCGGTGGAGGAGCGAAGCGCGGCCGAGGTGGTGATCCTCGTGCGCGAGCGCTCCGGGCCCTATCTCCACGCGAGCCTCCTCTCCGGTGCGATCGCGGCCTACCTGACGCTCTGGTTCCAGCTCTTCTCGCCCTGGGAGTACTCGCTGCTCCTCATCCAGCTCGCGCCCGCCGTCGCCGGCACGGCGATCGGGCTGCTGACCTCGGTTCTCCCCGACCTGCAGCGGCTCCTCACGCCGGGGCACATCCGCGAGAGCTACGTCCGCACGAAAGCGCGGGCCGCCTTCCACGACCACGGAGTCGCGGACACGCGCGGACGCACCGGCATCCTCGTCTACGTCTCGCGGCTCGAGCGGGAGGCCGAGGTCCTCGCCGACCGCGGCGTCCGCGATGCCGTCGAGGCGCAGGCCTGGGAGGAGGCCGCGCGGGCCATCCGGTCGGCGGCCGGGCGGCGCCGGCCCGATGCCGCCGCGCTCGCGATCACCATCGCCTCCCTCGGCGACCTGCTTCAGCCCGTGCTGCCACGCCAGGCGGGCGACGTCAACGAACTCGCGGACGAGCCCGCCTGACGTCCGCGCCTGACCTCCGGCCCGATTCCTGTTCGACCCGAACGAACACGACATCCCAGCGCATGTGACGGCTCGTGGCGATGGGAGGCGGCGAGAAATGCTCGTCGAGCATGCGGAGATCCCGCATGTCGGAGACCTTGAATCGGCGCCAGTCCGGCAGCTTCCCCGATCTGCTTTCGCCGCCGACCTGGTAGACCAGCAGGTGCTCCACGCCGTCGAAGTTCCCGTACGTGTGCGGCTGCGCGACGCGTCTCAGTCCGTGCAGGAGGAAGTCGATCAGCCGCCTGTCGTCGATGGCATGACGCAAGATCCCGTCGACGTCCATGGAAAGCCTCCGCGAATGGCCGGCTTCCCTACTCCCATGCTCCCAGGCTACGGCCGCAGGCCGGAGCGACGAAAGCCCCGCGAGACCGATTTACGTGATCGGACTCGATCTGGGATCACACCGCGTCGTCGTCAAAGACAGCGGGCAGGATCTCCTCCACCGCCCCGCGAAGCGCCACCTCCGCCAGGTGATCGAGCGGGGTCGGCTCGCGGTTGACGATCAACATCGGCACGCCGACCCGAGACGCGGCCTCGGGGATGGCCGCCGCCGGATGGACGACCAGGGACGAGCCCAGGACCAGGAGGAGGTCGGCGGTCCGCGCGAGCTCGAAGGCGGCGTCCAGGACCTCCGCGGGCAGCGATTGGCCGAAGGAGACCGTCGCCGGCTTGAGCGGCCCGCCACAGGAATCGCAGAGGGGGACGGCGCAGCCCGCGGTCAGCCGCTCCTGGATCTCGGCCGCGGGGTACGAACGCCGGCAGGCGAGGCACTCCACGCGCCGGTTGGTGCCGTGCAGCTCGAGGACGCGCTGGCTGCCCGCGTCCTGATGGAGGCCGTCGATGTTCTGGGTGATCACGCCCAGGAGGCGCCCCTGCCTCTCGAGCCGCGCGAGAGCCAGGTGCGCCGCGTTGGGACGGGCGCCCGCGAACTCCTCGTACGTCTCCTTCTTGTAGCGCCAGTATCGGCGGCGTGCGTCCTCGCTGGCGAGGAACTCCTGGATCGTGACTGGGCGGTAGCGGCTCCAGATCCCGCCCGGGCTGCGAAAGTCCGACACGCCGGAAGCGGTGCTGACGCCCGCGCCGGTGAAGGCGACGGCGCGCCGGCTCCCGCCGACGAGCCGGCGGGCGGAATCGAGGACGTCGTCCCAGTGGCTCGTCGTCTGTCGCCGCTCCCGCCAAGGCATCGGAGTTCGTCGTCGGCCTTGGGTGGAGACACTACGCGCCTCCCGGCGTGAGGGTCAAGGTTGCAAGCAGCCAATGCGCGCATTGGTCGCCGAAATCGCCGTGGACGTCGATGCCCGCACGCCCGAGCTCCAGCCCCATATCGGGTGCGGAGCCGGGCAAACGACCCGTGATGCGGCGCGCGTGGCGAGGGCCGGGGCGGCCTTTGGGGGTGGATGTTTCCGCGGCCATGATCGAGCGGGCCCGTCGGCTGACGGACGCGACGGGGCCTGCCAATGTCTCCTTCGAGCGAGCGGACGCCGCGCAACGCGTGTGGCTCGACTCGCGTGCCTGGATCGTCGCCGCTCGCCGCGCGTGACGGGCCGTATCGACCTCGAGCCGCTAGAGCCCGAAGCCGAGGCCCCAGCTGAATAGAGCGGACGACCCGCCATCCCCTCCCACCCTGAACAGCACGCCCAACGTCAGGTTGATGCGGAGCACGGACAGGTCGGCCTCGGGGCCCAAGTAGGTGAGGCCGGTTTTCAGTGCCCGCTGCGTCGGTCCTCGAGTCGTAGGCCGCTGGCTCTGCGCACCTCACCGGCACGGCCGCGCGGCGTCGATCGCCCGGGCCACACCGCGTCGGGTCTCTCCAGCGTAGATGCCGACTTACCGCCGCGGTCGCGAAACGCGGCGGCGGAGAAGTCAGAGCGACCGCGCATGGCGTGAGCCCGATACGAACCCGTCGTCGTCGAGGTCAGTAGTACTTGCAGCAACTGCTGTCGTTCTCGTGGGTGGCACACCAGTTGGCCCAGTACGGGCACGACAGCCGGCACGAGTCGATGCAGGACATGCGTTGGCACCAGTTGTTCACGCATTCGTCCGCCTCGGAAGAGCATCCGCCGAGGTCCACGTATTGCCGTGAGCATTCGTCGTACGCACGCCCGCATTCGCCCTGGGCGCGCGTGCAGCACAGGTTGTCGACGCAGCCTTGTCCCGGATAACAGCGGTTCGTGCAGGTCTCCGGTTCGCAGCCGTTCGAGATCGTGCCGCACTGCGCTCCCATCTGGTCGCAGCTCGTCGTCGGAGTACAGCCGCACGACGAAGCACCGGAAGAGCTCGTCGCAGGAGTGGCAGAGCTCGCCGCAGAACAGGTAACCTGGCACTCGGAGGCCGAGGGACACCAGGCGCAGAATCTGCCGCCCGGCGCGCGCGGACCGCAGACGGTGGGGCACGAGCTCTGCGCGATCTGGTTGCAGCCGTTCCTTTCCGGCCCGACCGCGTCTTCGCAGCGCTTTTCCGGCGACTCCCCGCGCTGGGTGGGAAGTTCATAATAACGGCCGAAGCGCTTCGAGTGCACCCGTAAGACTTTCCACAGTTTGACGAGGCTTTCCAGGGGCGGGGGAGCGCCCTGCATGCGCTGCGCCTCTGTCAGTGGCGAGTCCGAGATCTTTCCCTGTGCCGCCGTCACGCAGTCGTTGACGGCGCCGTTGCTGTCCCCGAGCTTGTAGGCGTACCCGATGGTACGGTCATAGGCCTTTGCACATTCCTCGCAGGCCTCCCGCGACATCCGGCGGTCCCACGTCTGTCTGGTGTCGTGGAAGGGTTCCTTGTCATCGCCACCCGGGGGACAGCCGTCTCCGATCCTGGTGTCGTTGCACGTCACGCCCTCACAGCCTTTTTCGTCGTCCTGCATGCTCTTGACGACGACCCTTCCGTTCCCGTAGTCGATCCGCATGACGTCGTGGATGCCGACGGGCTTCTGGTCGGCCGCGCGCGAGTGGAGCGTGATCAGGCACGGACCGTCGGGTTTCGACGGCGCCGCCTCGAGGTTGTCTTCCTGGTCGATCACGACATCGGCTTCGTCGAGCACCAGCAACGCCGCCGGGCCCTTCAGACCGACCGACACGTCGCCAGTCTCCCACGCGACGCCGCCACCGGCGTTGTACACCACCAGGCTGCCGTTGCTCTGCAGGGTGGCGCGGCCGGGCGAGCCGGCGGTGTCGGCCGCGAAGATCGTGTTCCCGTCCTGCTGGATCACGAGATCGCCGTCGGCCTGGAGGCACAGCCGGACCTGACCGCTGGGCGACCTGCGGCACTGGCCAGGGTAGAGCGACTCCCCCTGGCGCAGCATCGCGCTGCTTTCGTCGGTTGGACAGAAGCCGCCGCCGCGCGCGCTGAACACGCGATTCGACCCGCTGCAGATGAACCAGTCGCCCTCGATCACGCGCGCCTGGCACGCCGAGCCCTGGCCGCTGGTCCCCGACGCCCACACGAAGCCGTATCCGCCGTAGACGACCGCGTTGCAGTCGGTCTGCATCTCGAACCGGTTGGTGGGATTGCCGATGCCCGCCATCGACGCCCAGAGCGGCGCGCCATCCTGGTAGAGGACGAGGTTGTTGTCGCGCTGGTAGAGCAGCATCGTGCGGCCCGAGCGGAGCGCCTGGTCCGGGTACAGGCGTTCGCCCGCGCGCAGCGTGTCGGTCGGGGCGGCCGTGGCGTCCTGGCTCACCGTGAAGGACTGGCCGGCCACGTCGATGGCCCCGCTGCGTGAACTGGTGTCGCCGTTGGCGTCGACGGAATACGCGACGTCGCCGTTCCCGTCGCCGCTGCTCGTGGTGCCGATCCAGGCGGCCTGGCTCGTCGCGTGCCAGGTGCAGCCCGTCGGGGCGGTGACGCTGAGGGTTCCTCCTCCGCCGCCGCTGCCGACGTCCGCATGCGTGGGGGAGAGGCTGTACGTGCAGGGCGCCGCGGCCTGGCTCACCGTGAAGGACTGGCCGGCCACGGCGATGGCGCCGCTGCGAGCCGTCACGGCGGCGTTCGCGGCGACCGCGTAGGTGAAGCTGCCGCTACCCGTGCCGCTGCCCGTCGCAGTGATCCAGGAGGCCTGGCTCGTCGCCTGCCAGGCGCAGCCGGCGGGGGTGGTGATGCTGACCGTCCCGCTGTCGCCGCCGCTGCCGACGTCCGCTTGCGTGGGTGAGAGGCTGTACGTGCAGGGCGCAGCGGCCTGGCTCACGGTGAAGGACTGGCCCGCCACGGCGATGGTCCCGCTGCGAGGCGTCCCCGCGGTGTTGGGGGGCACCGAATAGATGACGCTGCCGCTGCCGGTGCCGCTGCTCGTCGTGCCGATCCACGAGGCCTGGCTCGTCGCCTGCCAGGCGCAGCCGGCGGGGGCGGTGACGCTGAACGTCCCCCCACCGAACCCGCTGCCGAGGTCGGCATGCGTGGGCGAGAGGCTGTACGTGCAGGGCACCCCGGCCTGCGTGATGGCGAAGGTCTGGTTCGCGACGGCAATCGATCCGGCGCGCAAGACTCCGGCGGGGTTCGCATCGACGGAGTAGGTGACGCTTCCGCCTCCGCTGCCGCTGCCCGTGCCGGCGACGTGGATCCACGATGCCTGGCTCGTCGCCTGCCACGCGCAACCGATCGGGGAGGTGACGCTGAAGGTCCCGCCGCTGCCTCCGCTGCCCACCTGCACGCCGGTCGGCGAGAGGCTGTAGATGCAGGGCGCCGCCGCCTGGGTGACGGTGAAGGTCTGGCCGGCGACGACGATCGACCCGCTGCGCGCCGCCGCCGCGGGGTTCGGATCCACGGAGTAGGTGACACTTCCGCCTCCGCTGCCACTGCCTGTGCCCGCGACGTGGATCCACGACACCTGGCTCACCGCCTGCCACGAGCACGCGGCGGGCGCGCTGACGTTGAACGTCGCGCTGCCGCCACCGCTGGCCGCCGACGCGCTGGTCGGCGAGAGGCTGTGGGTGCACAGGGGCGCCTGCGTGACCGTGAACGTCTGTCCCGCGACGGCGATGGTCCCGATACGCTGGACCGGGGTCGGGTTCGGGGCCACGGAGAAGCTGAAGCTTCCGCTGCCGCTGCCCCCGCCGATCGTACTGATCCACGGGGCCTGGCTCGTGGCCTGCCACGGACACCCGTTCGGAGTCGTGACGCTGACCAGGCCGCTTCCGCCCGCGGTCGGGAGCGCCGCGCTCGTCGGCGACAGGGAGTACGTGCACGGCGCCCCGGGCTGAGTGATCGTGAAGGTCTGGCCCGCGATGTTGATCGAGCCGTAACGGACCGTCCCGCTGGTGTTCGCTCCGACGTAGTAGCTGACGCTGCCGTTTCCGACGCCGGACCCCATCGTGGAGATCCAGGGGGCCAGGCTCTGGGGCTGCCAGGAGCAGCTGGCGGTGGTGGCGACGCTCACCAGCCCGCTTCCGCCGGTGTTCTGAACGACGGCGCCGCCGGGCGAGAGGGTGTACGTGCACGCGGGCTGGCTGCGGACTTCCGGCGCGCCCACGAGCAACACACCCAAGGTGGCTGCGGCCCGGACCAGGGACACACGTGGAAGCTCTCGGGCCATGCCGCACCCTCCCTTGTCGAGACCTGGACGCTGACTTCACACAAGGGTGGGAAAACGCGGAAAGTATTTCAGGTGCGGGGGTGATCGAGCGTGAGCCCGGGCTAGTGGCGAATCACGCGGAACGCGTATTCCGCGCGGTCTTCGGCCCGACCGGCATCGCCAGGGCTCTGGAGCTGAAGGACATAGTCCCCGTCCGCGAGCACCTGTGCTCCAACCGGGATGTCGACGACCCGGCCCTGCCCGGTGGCGCGTTCGTGGAGGGGACTCACTTCGAGGAGGTCCTTCCCCGACGCGTTCTGCAGCACGGCCCGGTACGTCGTCGGGCCCTCGTCGTCGACCACGAGAGTGAAGACGACACGGTCGGCTCCGGCCGGCACGACGATGCGCCTCAGTCCTCGGTCGTTTCGGGTCAGACCCGCGCTCAACGTGACGGACAGGGTGCGTGAGCGATCCGTCGGGATCTCACCTCGGCCGGGCGCGGTCGACGAGGGCACCGTTGGCGTGGGCGGAGCCGCCTGGCTCGGAGTCGAAACGGGCGGCGAGGTCTCTCGGCGTCCGGCGTCCGGCGGCTCCTCCGGACGGGACGCGCGCAGAGCCAGCCAGCCGACGGCCGAGATGAAGACCGCGGCGGCCGCGGCCGGCAGCCAGGGCACGAGCCGGCGCCGGACCCGCACGCCGGCACGAGCGATCGACGACTGGCGGTCTTGCAGCACGGCCCTTAGGGCCCGGGAGAACTCGACGTCGCGATGCTGTCCCGCGACGAGACGGCTCTCGAACCGCAGGCGCCGCTCGGGGGAGAGATCGCCGGCCACATAGGCGTCCGTCAGCTCCTGCTCGACGGCCTGGAGCTCCTCGAAGCCGTCCGCGGTGGCAAAGTGCGCCTCTTCGAGCTCGTCACACTCCGCGTCCGTCAGCTCGCCGAGCAGATAGCGCACGACGGCCTCGTGGCGGGTGTCGTCAGGTCGCGATGTCAATGGTCGTATTCACCGGAGTTGCGCCGTAGCGCGGCCTCGACGCAAGCGGCCAGCCGCACGCGGACGCGATAGGCGCGGATCCGCAGCGCGTTGAGGGGAATGCCCATCTCTTCGGCCATGCGCCGGCGCCGCTCGATCAGCTCGCTCCCCTGGCCACCGTAGTACCGCGCGATCAGCTCCTGCTCGGTGGCACCGAGGTGATCGAGGCACCGCTCGAGGCAGCTGAGTCTCGCCTCGCGCTCCATCGCTTCGTCGACACCGTCTACCGGTGGAGCGTGATCGTCCCCGGACCGAGAGAAACCCATGCCGGCCGGCGCCTGCCTGGTCTTCGTCGCCTCCTGGGTCTGCCACGCCTCCCGGAGGACGTTCTTGGCCACCCCGTGGAAGTAGAGAAACGGGTCGGGCCGCCGAATGACCTCGCCTTCGGCCAGCCGCCAGCAGACGCGGTCGATCGTTTCGTCGACCAGATCCTCCGGCCGCGGCCACCCGCGCCACCGGAAGAACTTCACGAGCTTCGAACGGATGGCCTCGTATTCCTCCCCCGCCCGCTCACGGTCCGGACCCAGCAGCGTCAGCAGCTTTTCGAAGCCGTCCCCGGTCAGGGACCCGCGGACACCGGAGGCCGTGCGCTCGAGTCGCGGACTCATGCTTCCCTACTTCCAGTCTCCCTGGACCACGAAGCCGGACCAGTAGAAGGGGGCACGCCAGCGCTGGATGTCCCGCATTCCGCGCTGGGCGGCACGGAGGGCGGCGGCCGGCGACGATCGTCGTGGACCGAGCATCTCCCCGTAGAACCGCTTCATGAGCTCGGCCGTAGCGGCATCATCCACGTTCCAGAGGCTGGCCATCACATGGCCCGCCCCGGCGTACATGAAGGCCCGCGTCAGACCGACCAGGCCCTCGCCTCTGACGTCCTTGCCCAGCCCGGTGCGGCACCCGCTCAGCACGACCAGGTCCGCGGAGAGCCGGAGATTGAAGATGTCGGCGGCGGAGAGGAAGCCGTCCTGCTCGCGGCCGGCGCGATCGATGAGCGAGAGCACCACGCCTGACAGCTCGGGTTGCTCGGCGTTGGCAAAACCGTGGGTCGCGAAATGGACGAAGCGGTACTCGGCCAGGTCGGGGCCGGTGGCCACGTCCCGGCTGGCATCGAAGCCGATGGCCTCCTTGCGCTCTTTCGCCGCCACCAGGGAGAGGATGGCCCTCGCCTCACGAAGGGTGAAGGGGAGGCGCATGCTCCCCGGGCGCAGCCCCGCCTCCTGCGCCGCGCGGATCGCACTCCGTTCGCGGCCCGAATCTTGCGCCACGGTCGCCGCGGACGGCCGCACTTCCCCGCGTGGATGCCGCACCCGCTCGTCGTCTTTCTCGAAGACCGGATCGGCGAAGACGGCCAGGGTCTTCGTAGGCGATCGACGGTCCCTCCGCTCTCGGCGCAACAGCGGCAGCACCGAGGCCGAAGGCAAGGTCACGATCTCGTGGCCGGCCACCAGCGGCGCTCCCGCTTCGTCGATGGACAGCGCCGCGAAGGGGATGTACTGGAGAGCGTCGTCCGCCACGACGAGCAGACGTTTGCCGGCGAGCTGCGGCCCCACCGGTCCCAGCACCGCGCGACCGAGCGCAGCCAGCGCCCGCTGGGCATCCGGCCTGCCGCCCATCGCCGGCCCGGCGCCCGCCGGCGGCCTCCGCGAGAGCGCCTCGCGCGCTTCGCGGGCCAGGCCCTCGATTGTCGGGCGGCCCGGTAGCTCATGGCTGTCGACGGAGGCGGCCGTCACCACCCACAGGAAGCTCCGCTCCTCGCCCACTGCGTATTCGAGCAGTGCGGTGTCCGCGTCCAGGACCTCCGCCTGGATCTCGGGGAGCGCGAGCGGACGAGGCTGCGCCAGGGCGGCGTAGCGCGGGCTCCGCTGCCGGATCTCGACTTCGATCTGGTCGAGTTGGGAGGAGAGCGAGTCGATGTCCCGCGAGACCGCCGCCAGCTCTTGCGGACCAGCCTTGGCGCCGAGCAGGCGCATCTGGGCGTCCGTCTTGCTCGAGAGGCGCCGCCTCACCAGCCGCTCCTCATCGAGCAGCTTGCGGTCGACGCCTTCGCGGATGTCCGCCGCGGACTCGCCCAGCAGCTCGAGCAAGGCGCGGGCCCGGGCCCGCTCGCTCACCTCGAAGGCCAGGACGTCGAGCGCCGAGCGCGGGTCGTCCTGGTGCTGGCGCATGAGGACGTCGATGTAAAGCTCGTAGTTCTTCCGGGCCAGCGAGAAGTACGAGGCCCGCACTGTGGGGCTGGCGACCTTCGTCCGCAGCGACTCGACCTCGCCAAGGGCGGTCTCCAGGTGCGCACGCGCGTCGGCCAGGCGCCCGCGGTTGCGCTCGACGCGCGCCAGGCCGTACAGCGAGCGCAATCGTTCGCCTCGATCGTTGTTCTGCAGGAGGCCGAGCGCCCGCTGGAAGCATTCCGCCGCCTGCTCCGGCTCGCCCATTGCGGCCAGCGCCATCCCCATCAGGTTCAGGCTCTGGCCCTGCCGGCCGCGGTTACCGACGCCCTCCGCCAACGAGAGCGACTCCCGCGCGTAGGCCAGGGCCTCCTTCATCGCGCCCAGCTCGTACTGGATCCGGCCCATGGCTCGAAACGCGAACGCCCCTATGCGCCGGGTCCCGGTCTGGCGCACGAGAGCGAGAGCCTGGCCCATCGAGTCGAGCGCCTCCGCTCTCTCACCCAGCTCGAAATGGACCTCGGCCAGCGCCACCAGCGTCGTGGCCTCGCCGTCCACGTTGCGGGTCGCCTTCTTGAGGGGCAGGGCCTGCCGGTAGTACTCGATGGCCCTCCGGTTCTCACCCAGCGCCGAATACACCCGCCCGATCGTGTCCAGCACGACCGCTTCGTTCCAACGGTCGTGCGCCTCCCGAACGAGGCGCAGGGCCTCTCGATAGGAATCGAGCGCCTGCTGCCACTCTCCCCAGGCCTCGTGGATTCCCGCGATGTTGTGCAGCGTCCCCGCGGAGACGGGAAGTCCCGCCGCCCTGCGGATCGACGCTGCTCGCTCGAGGCATTCCAGCGCCAGCTCCAGGTCGCGGCGGTCGCCGTACACGGTGCCCATGTTGTTGAGGGCGACCGACTCCCTCTCGACGTTGCCGGCAGAGTGCGCGAGCAGCACGCCCTTCTGATAGACCTCCAGCGATTTGTCGATTTCGCCCAGCGTCTTGTAGACCGCTCCCATCCAGAGGAGGGTGTCTCTCTCCATGGGCCCGTCCCCGACGGTTCGCCACAGGCCAAGGCTCTCCTCGAACTTCGAAATGGCCTCCCGCCCGGATGCCTCGGTGCCGCCGATAAGCTCGTGGCCCGCCCGGGACAGCCGTTGCGCCCGGATGCGCAGGTGATCGTCGGGCGTGGCCTCCCGCCGTGCCGCCAGACTGACGGTATAGGAGGCGGGAGGCGTGTCGGGAGAGACGGCGGCCAGCTCGATCCGGTACTCTCCCGGTTTCTCCGCGATCCACATCACGCCGTCCCGGCCGTCGCCGGCGTTTCGCTCGAAGAGGCGCTCGCCGTCCGGACCCGAGAGTCGTGAGCGCAGCGCCGAGGGGTCGCCGAGCTCCCACACCACATCCATGAACTGACCGGCGGAGAGAGTGACCTGATAGAAGGAGGACCGGTCGCCGGCGACCTCTCCCTGCAGGGGCTGGCCGACCTCCAGGACCTGGATCTTCGCGGGCGCCGGCGTGCGTGGCTCGCCTTCACGACCGTAGGCCCGTGCCGGGCGGCCTCCGAGGATGCCGGCCAGCAGCAAGGTCAGCAGCGCACGCGCATTGGCACGCGACGACATGAGTCCCTCTCGGCTCTCGATGCTCGGGGCGATCCCGCCCGCGAGGATACTCCACGTACCAAGCGTCCTCGGGAGCTTCCGGCCGGATTGGCGTCAGCCGGAGGACACGAGGCTGAGAAGATGTATCCTTCCTTTCTCACCGCGCCGCCGATGCATCCTGAGCACACCGCCACCGATGGCGATTGAGCCACCTCGCCGACTCCGCGTGCTGGTGGTGGACGACCACCCCGCAGTCCTGAGAGCCGTCTCCAGGTTGCTGGCGCAGGACTACGACGTCGCGGGAACCGTCGCCGACGGCAGGGAGCTGCTGGAGACCGCGCAACGTCTCCAGCCGGACCTGATCGTGCTCGACCTGAGCCTCCCGAACGTCGACGGGCTGGAGGCGTGTCGCCAGATCACGCAGGCGAACCCGGAGATGAAGGTCATCGTCTTCACGGCCCTGGAGGATCCGGACATCCGGCGACGAGCCGGCGAGGCCGGCGCATCCGCCTTCGTGCACAAGCTCGCGTTGGACGACGACCTGCTCTCGGCCATCAAGCGCCTCTAGGTCGCCGCGCTTCCCACGAGCCCGCGGGCCGAGTCAGCGTCCCGCCTGCTCGTGCCAGCGGAGGACGCGCAGTGCGCGGAGGGTGTTCCACCGGCTCGGCCGTCCCTCGCCTTCGTCCATCTCGATCGGCATCCGCCCGGGATAACGGGTCTCGAGCGGCCACCGGCCCTCACCGTCGCGCTTCGAGGCGACCAGCTCGACCGCCTCCGCGACGCGCTCGTCGGGCGCGACGCCGGCGCGGCGCAGGTACTCGAGCCCCCGCAGCACGTCGTAGTGCCACCAGGTCGGGAAGGCGAAGCGCGTCCAGGCGGCGCCGCCCTTGCGGTCTCGCTCGATCGCCTCGCCGGTCGACCGCCGCCGGAAGAGGCGGCGCTCCAGGAGGTACTCCTGGCCACGGCGCCGGGCCTCGGTCACCTTCGGGCTGCTCCCGACCGCGCGTTCGTGCTCGAGAAGGGCCTCGAGCACGCAGATCGTGGTGTTGAACGACGACCGGGTCGAGCCGCTCTCCGCCTCGCAGTTCCAGCCGCCGTCGGGCAGCTGCTCCCCGAGCAGCCGGTCGACGATGCCCCGGACGTCCTGGCCGAAGTAGGCGCCGCTCGCCGCGACCTGGCCGTTGATGCACGGCTCGACCTCGCCCGCGAAGTAGGGATTGGCGTCGCATTCCGGCGGCCCGCTTCCCTGCCATGTCACGCGGTCGCGGACGAGACGCAGCGCGCGCCGCGCTTCGGAGCTCGCGGGGTCGAGACCCATTTCCCGCAGGAGCGTGAGGACGTGCATCGTGGAGTCCCATCCGCGGTTCCAGGCCGCGCCACTCCATCGCCCGTCGGCCGCCTGGAGGGCGAGCAGCCGCGCGCCGTCGCCCTCGGTGCCGACGCGGGCGCGCTCGGCCGCGACCTCCTCCGCGGACGCATCGGTCAGGTCCCGCATCACTTGCCAGCGGATCGATGGGTCCGAGTCGAGCAGCCAGTCGATGACGCTCATCCGCATACTCTAGCCAAGGTCGAGAGCGACGGCGCCGCCTCCGCGCCCCTGTGCTACCGTGCCGCGCTTGCGCCTGCTGACGCATCGTCACCTGCCGGTGCTGCTGGCCGCGATCGCGGTCGCGCTGCTCCTGCCGGCGCTCGGAGTAGGGTTCCAGCTCGACGACTACTTCCTGCGCCTCGCGCTCGCCGATCCGCCGATCGATCCTCACTGGTCCCGCACGCCCGTCGACCTTTTCGCGTTCTTCAAGGACGAATCACTCGTGCGCTACGCGCGTGAGACGGGGGCGGCGCCCTGGTGGACGCCCGACGAGTTCCGTCTCGCCTTCTCGCGGCCGCTGAGCGGGGTCACCCACTGGCTGGACTTCCGGTGGTGGGGAGACCGGCCGTCACTCATGCACGCGCACTCCCTCGCCTGGTTCGGGGCGTGCATCGTGGTGGCGACCGTCCTGTATCGCCGGCTGCTGCCGCCGCCCGTAGCCGGCCTGGCCGCCTTGTTCTTCGCGCTCGACGACACCCACGGCACGCCCGCGGTGTGGATCGCCAATCGCAACGCCATGGTCGCGGCCCTCTTCGCCCTGCTGGCCCTGGCCGCGCACGACCGCTGGCGCCGCCAAGGCTGGCGCCCGGGGGCCGCGCTCGCACCCGCCCTGCTGCTCGCGGCGCTCCTGGGCGGCGAGCTCGCCGTCGCCGCCGGCGGCTACCTCCTCGGCTACGCGCTCTTCATGGAGGAGGGCTCGTGGCGACGCCGGATGCTGTCGCTCGTCCCCGGCGCGGCCGTCGGCGCCGCCTGGGCCCTCGTCTACCGTGCCGCCGGCTATGGCACGCGCAACTCGATGCTCTACGTCGACCCGGTGGCGAGCCCGGCCGAGTTCATGCGGGCATTCGTCGAGCGTGCGCCCGTGCTCTTCTTCGGGCAGTGGGCGTTACCCGCCGACCTCTACGGCCTCTTCTCGCCGGACGCCGCTCGCGTCGCGTGGCTCGTCTGCGCCAGTGTGTCGGTACTCGTCCTGGTCCAGCTGGCGCCTCTCCTCCGCCGCGACCGCGTCGCCCGGTTCCTGGCGACGGGAATGCTGATCTCCCTCGTGCCCGCCGCCGCCACCTTCCCCAATGGGCGATTGCTCTTCCTCACCGGTTTCGGCGGGGCCGGCCTGCTCGGGCAATGGCTCGCCGGCGTCCGCGCCGGCGCGCCCTGGGTGCCGCCGGCCGGTCGGTGGCGGGTCGTGGCGCGTCTTCTCGTCTGGCCGGCGCTGCTCGTGCACGGCGTCATCGCACCGCTGGGCCTTCTCGCCGCCCCCGAGGGCGTCCGCATGCTCGGCAACGTCGTCGAGCGCTCGGCCCGCAGCCTGCCCCGCGATCCTGCCTTCCGCGGGCAGTCCGCGCTGTTCGTCACGACGCCCACCGCGTTCCTGACCGGACAGGCTCTTCTCGTGCGCGGACTGTCGAACGACCCCGTGCCGTCGCGTGCGCTCGTGCTCGGCTCGGGCGTCGCGCGCATCACCGTCCGGCGCCTCGACGACCGGACGCTCGCCTTGCGGCCAAGGTACGGCTACCTGGCCGAGCCGGGCCGCGCCGCACCCGACGACGCGAACCAGCCGCCGCCGCTGTCGCGTAATCACTTCTTTGCCATCTTCGACCGCCTCTTCCGGGGAAGTCCTTCGATGGGTCTGGGTGAGCGGGTGTCTCTGCCCGGCGTCGACATCGAGGTCGTGGCCGTGACCGAGGAGGCAAGGCCCCTCGAGGTCGCGTTCCACTTCGCACACCCGCTCGAGGACGTGCGCTACCGGTGGCTGAGGTGGCAACAGGGAGACTACGTCGAGTTCGCCCTCCCTCCGGTCGGCGAGACCGTCGAGCTTCCGGGCGCGACCGTCGACTTTGGTCGGAACTGAGGCGCGCCCCTGCAGACTGCCCTGAAAACGTTCTCAGGCCTGCTCGTTTTTTGCTTGACCAGGGCGATCAGGCCGGCATCAAACTACGGATATTCGAGCCGGCTCACCAGCAGGTGCAGCCACCCACGCCGCAGGTGTAGGAGGAGGCATTCCATGGATCCACGTTCCCAAGCGAGAGTGGCTTCTTCCTGCGTGTGGGTCGTCGGTGCGATGTTGGCCGCGTCTCCGTCGGCGCAGGCCGCCATCGGTTTCGACGCCGCCAGCCGTTCCGCCACCGCGTCGACGGGACGGACCTCGTTGTCGTGGTCGCACACGGTCGGCGGTGGAGCCGATCGCGTGCTGGTGGTCGGCGTGGCGGTCGAAGACGCGTCCACGGCCGACGCCAACATCACCGCCGTCACCTTCCGCGGCGTGGCCCTGACCGCGGTGCCGAACTCCAAGCGGAGCGGCGGCGGAACCGGCATCATCCAGACCCAGCTCTTCTACCTGCTTCACGCGGGTGTGGGCGCCGCCGGAGCGGGCACGGTGAACGTCACCATGCAGGGAGCCGTCGACGGAATCACCGCCGGCGCGGTCTCACTCACGGGCGTGAGCCAGACCGCACCGCAGTCCGTGGCCACGAACGTGGACACCAGCGGCGCCGATTCGATCTCCACCAGCATCAGCACCGCGACCGCCAACTCCTGGGTGGTGGACGTGGTCGGCAGCGGGAACTCCGGCTCGTTCACCGCCGCCAGCGGTCAGGTCGAACGCTGGGACATCGCCGCCAGCGGCATGACCGGTGCCACCAGCACCAAGGCCCTCACCGCCGCCGGAAACACGACCCTCGGCTGGACGCACAACGGCGCCAACCGGCTCGCGCACTCGCTGGTCTCCCTGGCGCCGTCCGGGACGGGCACCCAGACCTTCACCTTGACCACCAACATCAGCGGCTCGGGAAGCGTGGCCCGCAACCCGAACGCGTCGGGCTACGTCGCGGGCACGGTGGTCACCTTGACCGCGACGCCGGCCGCCAACTTCCAGTTCTCGGGCTGGAGCGGCGACCTCACCGGCTCCGCAAATCCAGCCACCATCACCATGAGCGCGAACCGGACGGTGACGGCCACCTTCACCGCCGTGACCGGCGGCCCCTTCACGCTCACCACCAGCGTCACCGGGCAGGGCAGCATCACGCGCAGCCCCAACGCCACAAGCTATCCGGCAGGCACGGTGGTCACGTTGACCGCGAACGCCGCCGGCGGCTGGCGCTTCGACAGCTGGAGCGGAAACCTGGCCGGCACCGCCAACCCGACCACCATCACCATGAGCGCGAACCGGAGCGTGGTCGCGAACTTCGTGCAGGTCACCGGGAACCTGGACTTCAACCTCTACGGGTTCGCGGCCACCGGCACCGGCACCACCGGCGGCGCGGGCGGACCCACGGTGGACGTCAGCACCCTCGACCAGCTGCGGAGCGCCTGCGGCCAGACCGGTGCGTTGGTCATCCGCGTCTCGGGAACCATCACCGGCAACGAGGCGATCCGGGTCGAGTCGAACAAGTCGATCCTGGGCCGGCCGGGAGCGCACCTGGTCGGGATCGGTTTCACCATCGGACGCAGCAGCGCGTTCGGCCAGGTGAGCAACGTGATCATCCGCAACCTGATCATGGAAAAGCCGCTGGCGCCGATCGACAAGGTCACGGTCCAGTACGGCGCGCACCACGTGTGGATCGACCACAACGAGTTCTTCAGCGACCTGGACCACGGGATCGACTTCTACGACGGCCAGGTCGATCTCACGCACGGCGCGGACTTCATCACCATTTCCTGGAACGTGTTCCACGACCACTTCAAGAACTCGCTCGTCGGCAACAGCGAGAACACGGGCGACGAGGACAGCGGCCACCTGCGCGTGACCTACCATCACAACCTGTTCACGCGCGTGGACGGGCGCAACCCGAGCATCCGCTTCGGGACCGGCCACGTCTACAACAACCACTACCTGGACATTCCGGACTACGGGATCGCCTCCCGCCAGAACGCCCAGGTCCGGGTCGAGAACAACTACTTCGACAACGTCGAGACGCCGATCCGCGCGGATACCAGCCTCAGCGACGTCCCCGGGTTCGTGAACCAGGTGAACACGAACGTCTTCGTGAACTGCGGCCCCAACAGCATCACCACGCCTGCGGGGAACTTCGTTCCGCCCTACAGCAATCCCCTGGATCCGGCGGCGAGCGTGCCCGCGGTCGTCCAGCAGGGCGCGGGGGTGGGGAAGGTGACGTTCTAGCCGCGCGCGAGCCGGCAATCCGGAGCAGGGTCCCCGCTCCGAGCGGCGCTCGCCCACCGCCGCACGCGGAGGGCTCGAAGGTGTAGATTACCCGCCGGTTGCTTCCGCCTGCCTGGCGGATCCTTCCCTGACCCAAGATCGCGTACGGCCTTGCCACCGAAGGACTAGGGAACAGACGCGCAGAAGCGCAGAGGAAAAATCATCATGGAAGCCCGATGCACGCCATCTTTCGTTGGTCGTGCCCGTGTCGCGGTGCTGATCGCGGCCGCGGCCATCGCTTGCGCGGGTAAGCCGGAGGCGCCGCCGGCGGCGATACCGTCTCCGGCCGAAGCGGACCTGCCCGAAGCCGCGTCGCCGTACGACGCCCTTCCGGAGGCGGTGCGCGCCGTGATGGACAAGCCGTTCACCGGTGACTTCGACGAGCTGGTGAAGCGTCGCGCCATCCGCGTCGGCGTCACCTTCAACCGCACGCACTACTTCATCGACAAGGGGCAGGAGCGCGGCCTCGCGTACGAGTCGGTGAAGGCGTTCGAGACCGATCTGAACACGGAGCTGAAGACGGGAAACCTGAAGGTTCACGTCATCATGGTGCCGATGACCCGCGAGCAGCTCTACCCCGCCCTGGTCAGCGGCAAGGTGGACATGATCGCGGCCATGGTCACCGTGACGCCCGAGCGGGAGAAGCTCGCCGCTTTCTCGCAGCCGACGCGCACCAATGTCAGCGAGGTCGTGGTCACCGGGCCGGGTGCGCCGCCGATCTCAACCGTGGACGACCTGGCCGGCCAGGAGGTGTTCGTCCGCAAGGGAAGCACCTACAACGAGAGCCTCGACCGCCTGAACGAACAGCTGAAGGCGCGCGGCAAGCCCGCCGTGATCATCGACGAGGCCCCGGGGGTGCTGGAAGACGACGACATCCTGGAGATGGTCAACGCCGGCCTCGCTCCGATCACGGTCGTCGACGACTATCTGGCCGACTTCTGGAGCAAGGTCTTCACCGGCATCAAGGTGCATCGGGACGTCAGCCTGCGGACGGGCGGCAACCTGGCCGTCGCCTTTCGCAAGGAGAATCCCAAGCTCCGCGCGGCCGTCGATGCGTGGCTCGCGAAGCACGGAAAAGGCGACGCCTTCCGGAACGTCGTCGAGCGCCGCTACCTGGACAGCGTCAAATACGCGAAGAACGCCGCGGCGGAGGCCGAGCGCAAGAAGCTGCTTGCGGTGCTCGAGCTATTCAGGAAGTACGGGAAGCAGTACGACCTCGACTACCTCTTGATGGTGGCGCAGGGTTACCAGGAGTCGACGTTGGACCAGAACGTCAAGAGCCCCGTAGGCGCCATCGGCGTGATGCAGGTCATGCCGCCCACCGGCAAGGAGCTCAACGTCGGCGACATCACCAAGATCGAGCCGAACATCCACGCCGGCGTGAAGTACGTGCGGTTCATGCAGGACCAGTACTTCAAGGACGAGCCCATGGACAACCTCAACAAGGGGCTCATGACGTTCGCGGCCTACAACTGCGGGCCGGGACGGTTGAGGCAGCTCCGGCGCGAGACCGAGCAGAGGGGCCTCGACCCCAACGTCTGGTTCGGGAACGTCGAGCGCGTGGCCTCGGAGAGGATCGGCCGCGAGACGGTCACCTACGTCAGCAACATCTACAAGTACTACATCGCCTACAAGCTGTGGGCCGATCAACAGGAGCGGCGCTCCGCGGCGAAGGCGGAGGTTCGCAAGCATCAGTGACCCTGGGTCGGGCGCTCAAACCTCCCCGAATCGACTTCAGGGCGATTCGATTGCGCCGTGCTGCCGGAGCCAATACGACTTCGGGTGCAGGTCCGCGGCGAGGAGGACGGCGGCCTGGCCGAACTCGCTCGCCCGGAACTGCTGGAACGACTCCCGGTCGCTCCACTGGCTCAGCGTGACCAGGCTCCCGCCGTCCTCGGACACGAAGACCCGGGCCTCCAGGAACCCGGGGAGCAGACGGATCTTCTCGGCCGCGATGCGGACGAGGTTGTCGGCCTGGCGCGCCTGCGCCTCCGGAGTGGTCGGGTAGACCACGAGAGCCAGGAACGGTTCGACGACGTCCATCGTGCGGCTCTTTCGAAAGGGCTACTTCCGCGCGATGCCGGTCAGGCGCACCGCTTCCGCGGCGTAGTCCTCGACGACGAACGCTCCCCGCTCGTCCAGCTTGACCTTCGCCGCCGGCGCGAAGTCCCCGACGTCACCCTTGCCCGCGGCGTCCACCTGGAAGATGACCACCGCGACGTCGTATCCGGCCTTGTCCGTCGGCTTGGACTCGGGCAGGCCGGCGCCCACGTAGAAGACGGGCTGGGACGTGACGAGGGTGACGACCTTGCCCCCTTCGACGGGCAACGCGCGCGCGAAGCGGATCGGGGTCTTCACCTGCCCCACCTGCAGCGTACCGACGTCGGTGGCGGCGGCGAGCTGCTTCTGGACCGCCGTGGTGCCGCCGCTCTTGAGGGCGGCGACCGCTTTGTCCCTCTCCGCGTCCGTCGTCCAGCGCGTGATCGAAACGACGACGGGGGCGGTCACCGAAGCCCCGCCCGCCGTCTTCATCGCCGCGGTGGCGTTGTAGACCTCGCTCTTGCCCTGGGCCATTGCCGCCGGGGCTCCCGCCACCACGAAAACGGCGAGGCCGGCGCACGCGCGAATTCCCCGCCACGAGCTGCGTGTCATGGACATCCTCCTTCGACGATCGCTGCTGGTCCGGTCGAAACCATGGAGCGGCTCTCGCCCACGGCGCCATGGTACCTCGGACCCATGCGCGCGGGGCAGCGGTGGAACCGGCCGAGCGTCGGCGGGAGTCTTCCTCCCGCCGACGTCAGGCCGACGAACCCTAGAAGCGGAGGCTGATCCCGCCCGTGAACTCGAACTGGTTCGAGTACTGGGCGTTCCCCACGACGTAGCAGCCCCAGTAGGGATCGCACCAATAGCCCTCGCTGTCCGACTTGATGTAGGTGGGCGTCCACCGCGCCTGGAGACGGATGCCGACGTTCTTCCCCGGGTAGGCCTTCACGCCCAGCCCGGCCGTCCCCGAGAACTTCGTGTTGCCGCCGATCTCCCTCTGCTGGCCGTTGACGGCCGTGAAGCTCACGCCCGGATAGCTCGTGGCCCCGGCGCCGATGAAGATGAAGGGACGCGTCTTGGAATCCGCCTCCCCGAAGTTGTAGGAGTAGGCCCCGTGGTACGTCTTGATGCTGAAGTCACCGATGTCCCTCACGGCCGTGCCGCTGACCTGAAGGGTGCTCGGCTGCTGGCCGTAGATGAACTCCAGCTCCGATTGCTCGGTGAAGAAGTAGCCCAGGGTGAAGCCCCAGCCGAACGAGTCCTTGGGGTCGATCTGGTTGTAGAGGTTGCCGTCACCGCCGCGGACGGTGACGTCGCTGCTCACGCCGTCGCTGAGCGTGTAGCCCGCGAGGCCGCTGACTTCGAACCGGTGATCCTGCGCCCACGCCGAGGAGCCGAAGAGGGCAGCCATGGCGACCATGGCCGTGATTCGTCCGATCATTGCGTCTTCTCCTTTGCATGTCCGTTCCGGACGCCCCCACGCGCCGGCAGGGACGGGGTTGGTGTTCTCACGACGGGTTGCGCTGGCCGATGTCGTGGTTCGCATACAGGCCGTGGCCTCACGGTGTCGATTAGCAGCTTCGGTGCCCGGTCCGTTCCGAACGCGCGCGCGGAGCGAACGCTCGGGCGTAGTTGAAGTTGGCGTTGCCAACCGCCCTTCCGCCGCGCCCCCCGCGAAAGCCGGGCTGCTCGCATCCCGGCACGCCCTGCCCATCGTTCGGCACTCGACGTCACCACTATCTGAAGGGCCAGGACTAGACGCCTGCCGCCGGCCGGCGGATGCCCAGCTTGTTCATTCGGAACTGGAGCGTGCCGCGCTTGAGGCCGAGGCGCTCCGCGGCGTTGCCCTTGCCGGCGATCTTCCAGCCGCACTGGCGCAGCACGGCTTCGATGTGGGCGCGCTGCACGTCGTCCAGGCGCGCGCCCGACGGCGTGTCACCGCCCGCGGCGTCCACCAGCGGGGCGTCGACGACCAGGCTGGTACCGGTGCTGACGATGAGCGCGCGCTCGATCACGTTCTCGAGCTCCCGGACATTCCCGGGCCAGTGGTAGCTCTCGAGGGCCCGCATCACCCGCTCCGGGACCCGCTTGATCGTCCGGCCCAGCGTCCCCTGCCTCTCGTTGATGAAGTGCCAGACGAGGAGAGGCACGTCCTCCGCGCGCTCGCGCAGGGGCGGCAGGGTGATGGGAAAGACGTTCAGGCGGTAGTAGAGGTCGGCGCGGAAGCGTCCCTCGCGCACTTCGCGCGCGAGATCGCGATTGGTGGCGGCGATCACCCGCACGTCCACCTTGATCGTCCGGGGGGAGCCGAGCCTTTCGAACGTCCCTGCCTCGATGACGCGCAGCAGCTTGGCCTGCACGCCCAGCGGCAGCTCCCCCACCTCGTCGAGGAGCATCGAGCCGCCGTGAGCCATCTCGAAGCGCCCGACCGTGCGCGCGACGGCTCCCGTGAAGGCCCCCTTCTCGTAGCCGAACAGCTCGCTCTCGATGAGGGCTTCGGGGAGGGCCGCGCAGTTGACGGCCACGAGGGGCCGGCTCTTCCGGCGGCTGCGCTCGTGGATGGCGCGCGCGACGAGGTCCTTACCCGTTCCCGTTTCTCCGAGGATCAGGACCGGCGATTCGGCGGTGGCGACCTGCTCGACCTGGTGCAAGACCTTCGACAAGGGCGCGCTCGTGCCCACGATCTCGTCGAAGCCCTGGGCGCGCAGCGCCGCCTTGTGGAAGAGGACGGTCTCGGCGTCGAGGCGATCCCTCAGCTCGCGCACCTCCTCGCCGAGGGAGTGATTGAGCTCTCCGGCCGCGCGCAGCTCCTCGGCCGAGCGCCGCTGCCGCACCGCGCTGGCGAACACGGCGGCGAGGAGGGTCAAGGACGAGACGACCCCCGGGGCCCAGTTCCGGAAGGCCCGGAAGCTCCCGATCTCGAGTCCGCCCACCACGGCCCCTCCGGCCTTCAACGGAAGCACGATCTGCGATTTGAGGCCGAGGGCGGCCATGAACTCCGCCTCCGCGGCCGCCTCGGGGGGAAGGCCCTCGGGCAGGTGGCGCAGGACCACGGTGCGCCCCTGGCGGATCTGCTCCGTGCACCAGGGAAGGACGGCGGCGATGTCCGGGGCCGGCCAGCAGGGCACTCCCGCCACCGTGAAGGACGCCGTGCGGACGAGGCAACGGCCGTCTTCCGCGAACTCGGCCAAAGTGCAGCCGTCGACTTCCAGCGCCCGCGCCAGGTGCTCGAGCGAGCGCTGGAAAGCCGCAGGCAGTTGCTCCGGCTCCGCCTCGAGGAGGCCGTCGGCCAGCTCGGCGAAGGCGGCCCGGAGGTGTCTCGGATCTTCGTCCACGAGGACGGGACGGACCGCCGTGCCTTCCGCCCGTCCTCCGAAGGTCGGCGTGCAGACGCTCCCCCCGGTGCCCGTCCGAACGCCGGTCACGAGATCTGCTTGGCTCACTCGAAATCCTCCCCGCTCCCGACCCGCCCCCTCATGACTCCTCGAAATCCGGATGCTCCTCCATGCAGCGCAGCAGCTCGCGTTCGAGACGCAGGAGGAGCGCGGCGTATTCGTTGCGCAGGCCCTCCGACCCCGGCGTACCCGTCTCGAGGTGGGCCAGCGTCTCCGTGCAGGCTTCGTATTCGTCGCAGAGGTCACGGAAGTCGGCGTTGAGGTCGAACAGCCGCCGCGCCCGCTTCTGGACCTGCTGGAACCGCTCGCTCACGAGCCGCAAGGACATCTGCATGGGCGCCGATCCGTCGTGCGTCTGGCTCATTGGATTCGTCTCGAGCGCTCGGTGGTCATTCGACGGGAAGAGCATCGTTGGACAGGGGTGCCAGGGGGAAGTAGCAAACCCGTAAGTTACGGTTGCATCGGGTGGCTTCCCCCTTGCTTGGCGCGGTGGACTGAGGAAGATTGAACGCTGGAGGTGGACGACGCGGATCGTGGCCGGGGCTCTCCTGGCGTGGTCGGTGGCGGCGGCGGCCGCCGGCGCGGACGCCATCGGGCCCAACACGCGGGCCTGGACGTCGTTCCGTGCCCGTGACTTCGCGGCTGCGGAAGCGGCGTCGCGCGAGGCCTGGGTCGCCGCCACATCGAACGGGGACGCGCGCCAGGCCGGAGTGGCGGCCGCCAACCTGGCCGCCTCCTTCGCCATCCGAGGCCGGTTCACGGAGGCCCTCGAATGGTCCGGGAAGGCGGAGGAGCGCCTGGCGTCCGCGGGAGCTCGGAAGCCACGGGGACGTCTCCTCGGCGCCCGCGCCCTCATGCGCTACGCGGACGGGGCGCGCGGAGAGGGAGCGAAGGCGTTCGCCCAGGCGGAGGCCTGGCTGGACAAGGACGACTGGGCGCTCGCGTTCGCGCGACTGACCGTCGGCCTCTACGTGGACCCCAGCTCCCAGAAGTCCTATGAAGGCCTCCGCGTCCTGCTGAAGCGGGCGCGGGACGGGCAGAATCGCGAGCAGACCCTCCGGGCCCTGCTCGCCCTCGGCTGGGCGGAGACGTTCTTCGACCCCGAGACGTCACTCGCGCATTACCGCGAGGCGCAGGACCTCGCCGCGGCCGAAGGTGGCGCGGAGCTCCGCGCGTATGCCGCGCACGACGTCGGCGTCGCGCATTTCCGCCGCGGCGAGCTCGGCCCGGCCGAGGCCGCGTTCAAAGAGGGGCTGGACGGCGTCCGCGCGAGCGGCGATCGTCACCTGCAGGTCGTCCTGCTCGACGACCTCAGCCTGCTCCACGCGCAGACGGGGGACGAGAAACGGGCACGCGAGGAGGACGTTGCCCAGCAGCGGGTCCTCGCCCAACTGGCGGAGGACCTCCGCTCCGGACGCATCGAAGACACCGTGCTCCTCGATTTCCGCCAGCTCTCCAAGACCCGGTACCTGAACCTGCCGGGCGTCCTGTTCCCGCTTTTCCACGGAGTCTTCGACCAGCTCGCGCTCGATCCGGCGGCGGAGCCGTAGAGCGATGTTCCTCGCTCTCCTGCTGGCGACGGCCGCCCTCCCCGCGGAAGCGGATGTGGACAGGCTGGCGGTGGAGCGCGTCCTGCGCCAGGGCCGGGTCGTCTCCGTCGTCCCGTTGGGTGAAGGCATCACGAACTCGAGCAAGGTCGAGCTGCGGGACGGACCGCGCACGGTCCGCGCGGTCTTCAAGACCGCCGATACCCGCCTCAAGAGCAAGTTCGGCTTCGGCACCGAGACCGTCGGCTTCTACCGCGACACCTATCGCCACGAGGTCGCGGCCTACGTGCTCGACACGCTCCTCGGCTTCGGGCTCGTGCCGCCCGTCGTCGAGCGCAAGATCGAGGGCAAGAGGGGCTCGCTGCAGGCCTGGGTGGAACGGAGCCTCGCGCGCTTCGCCCCCGCCACGCCGCCCTCGGACATGGGGCGCGCGAACGAAGAGATGCACGCCATGCGCCTGTTCGACTACCTGATCTTCAACACGGACCGGCACGTGCGCAACGTCGTCTTCACCCCCGACTGGCGTCCGGTGGCCATCGACAACTCGATCGCGTTCCACGCCTTTCTCCGGCCCTTCCGTCCGCTGTACCGCTTCCCGCGCGGTCCTCTCGACCGCCTGCGGCGCCTGGACGCGCGCGCGCTCGAATCCGCGGTCGACCGGTACCTCGACGCGGACGAGATCGCGGCCCTGCGCCAGCGGCGCGAGCGCGTGCTGCAACGGGCCGACGAGGCGGTCGCGTCCGACGGAGCCGCCGCCGTGTTCGACTGGTGACGGCGGACGCTTCGGTGCCCACGGGCTGGCATCCTGCCGGCATGACGGCAGACGTCGCGGCACCCGGCCACCGCGCGCCACGCGCGAGCACACCCGCAACACCAGTCCGCACCACCGCCTAGCCCTCGGCGCACGCGCGTGGGTGTCGAGGCACGCGCCGTGCAGTCCCCCGGTGCATGTCGTTCCCCCGCATCCTGTGTGCCATCGGCCTGACGCTCGTCGTCGGGACCGCGGAGGCCGCGCCGCCGCGCGGGACGCCGCTGTTCATCGAGCTGCCTTCCGAAGTCCTCCCCAGCGACCTGGGCGCGGGCGGCTTCGTCGTGCTCGGCAGCTTCTTTTCGGGCGGCGGGCTGATGTGGCTGCCGACCTCGGGCGTCATCCCGATCGGCGGCCGGAGCGGCGTCGCCATCAGCCGGGACGGGAAGACGATCGCCGGTAACGCACTCGACGCGCGCGGGCTCGAGAACGCGGCGATCTGGACGGGGGGCCGGGACTGGCGCACCCTCGGGTCCTTCACCCCGAACGCCCAGCCGTGCGACCTGCTCCTCAGCGCCACCTTCGGCGCCAGCGACGACGGCAAGGTGCTGGTGGGGCTCGGCTGGAACGGCTGCCGGATCGCACACGCGTTCCGCTGGGAGGAGTCCACGGGCATGGTGGACCTCGGCACCTCGATCCCGGGGGAATCGACGCGCGCCAACAACGTCTCCGGTGACGGGCGGGTCGTGGTGGGCTGGCAGGAGGACGTCACCGGTTACCGCCAGGGCGCGAAGTGGGTGGACCGCGTCCAGGAGGTGATCCGCGGGCCCCGGGGCCTGCTGGGCGAAGCGTTCGCCGCCAACCGGGACGGCTCGCTGATCGTCGGCGGCAACTGCGACCCGTTCAACACCACCACTCCCAGCGGGTGGTCGTGGACGGCCGCGGGGGGGGTGACGTGTTACCCGGTCACACCGCCGCGACTGCCGAACGTGCCGCGTCAGGCGTTGATCCAGGCCACGAGCGACGACGGTCGCGTCTTCGGGGGAGCGATCTCGTTCGGCCTGGAGAGCGAATCGCTCATCTGGTTCGACGGCGAGGTCTTCTACCTCAAGGACTACCTGCGCGCGAACGGGGTGCCCAGCGCGTTCGAGGGATGGGTCAACACCGGCTTCGTCACGGGCATCACTCCGGACGGCCGGACGCTGGTGGGATACGGCGCCGGGCCTCGGGCGTTCCAGGGTTTCATGGTCGTCCTTCCCGAGCTGGCCCCGAAGTGAAGGGCTCGATCGCGCTTCTCCTGTTGCTCCTCCCGGCGCCCGCCTTCGCCCAGCGGACCGAGGTCGCGCTGCTCGGTGGCTACACCACCTCCGGGGACATCGATCAGAAGGCGCTCGGCATCCAGGAGCTCGAGGTGAAGGGCAGCTTCACCTGGGGCGTGGAGGCCGGCCACTTCTTCTCGGACCACGCCGGCGTCGAGGCCTCCTGGACGCAGCAGCAGGCCGCGCTCGCCATCGGCACCTCCGCCGGAAGCGCGGACCTGTTCGACATGAAGCTCCGCCTGCTGCAGGGAAGCTTCGTCTATCAGTTCGGCGGTACCGACGCGCGCGTCCGTCCCTTCGTGCTCGCCGGGCTCGGTGCCACCTTCCTGAGCGCGACCGACCTCGAGAGCGAGACCAAGCTGTCGTGGGCGGCGGGCGCCGGCCTCAAGTGGTTTCCTTCGAAACGGGTGGGAGCGAGGGTCCAGGCCCGGTACGCCCCCACCGTCCTCGGCGATTCCTCTTCCGACGTTTGCGATCCCTTCGGGTTCTGCCAGGGATCGCTCCATCAATTCGAGTTCATGGGTGGATTGGTGCTTCGTTTCTGACCGGCCGCCCTGCCAGCGCGTGGTCATCGCTGCCGGAATCCCGGCACCGGCGCTCGCGTCTCGTCCCCGCTCCCTTCGCGCGGAGAGGTCGGAAAGGCGAGGCGGGCGCGGCACGTGCGACCCGGTGCCAAGCGCGAGGCCTTCGTGGCATCGAGTCTGCACGCGCGGCGGCGTGACCAGCAATTCTGCGCGGAGGGTCGGCGGGTGACGCTTCAGATCGTTTGCGTCCGGGCCGAGGGAGAGGTCCGCATCGAGCTCCACGGCCGCCTCAGCGGACCCGAGGTGGCGGAGTTCCAGCAGGCCTGCGCCGACCAGCCGCCACCGCTGCGCATCGAGCTCGAGAACCTGTCCGGAGCCAGCGCGGACGGGATCCTGGCCCTCAAGGAGCAGCGCGCGCGCGGCGCGCGGCTCACCGGCGCCTCGCCCTACATCGACCTCCTGCTCCGCGGCCGCTCCGGCACCGGAGGGCCCGGCGACGGCTCCAACGCCGCGACCTGAGGCACGCACGCACGCGGCTTGTTCGCCCGCTGGCACGGCTGCCCAGATGCGGGCATTCTCGCGGGCTCGCCCCGCCCGTCGACGCGTCGTCGCGCGACACGCGGAGCCCCACCGTTTCAGGCACCTGCATCTCTTCGCGTCCGCTTCCGGCGCGGCGGCATTCCCCGTGCACTGCGAGGGCGCGGAGCGAGAACGAATGTCCACCTGGTGGTCTTGTTGAGGGCGATGTCGGCGGCGGGGCTGGCGGCAGCGTGGTTGCTCCTGACACCGGCGGAGGGCCGCGCGCAAGCGGGCCCTCCCGAAACACCGCCCTCCCCGGCCCCGCAGGCTGATGCCTCACCTTCGCCGGTGCTCGTCACCTGCTCCTCCAAGCCCGGCGAGCGCAACGTCTGTCCGGCCGACACTTCCGCCGGAGTCGTGCTCGCGCGATCGGCGGGCGAGGCGCCCTGTCTCTTCGGCAAGACGTGGGGCTATGACGCCGACGGCATCTCGGTGTCGGACGGATGCGGGGGCGTCTTCATCGTCGGCGCGGCCCTGCCCGAGGGTGTGGCCACCGCGATCGTCAAGAAGAAGAGCCTCGAGCACATCCCCAATCTCGGCTTCCGGATCTACGAGGGCGAGAAGGGGCAGATCTACGTCCGGCTGTTCAGCTACGTGCGCTATCTGAACCAGAAGGGGCTGGACCCGACCTACGTCGACTTCTTCGGCCGGACGCAGACGGTCAAGCAGCGCGAGGACATCCAGCTCAACAAGTTCTTCCTGCCCTTCTCCGGCTGGTTCCTGACCCCGAAGTTCCGCTACTACCTCTACGTCTGGTCCTCGAACCCCTCGCAGGGCGATCCCGCCCAGGTCGTCGGGGCCGGCAACCTGAGCTACACGTTCAACCGCCACGTGACCCTGGGCGCCGGGATCACCAGCCTCCCCAGCGTGCGCAGCACGGAGGGGCAGTTCCCCTACTGGCTGGGCGTGGACGATCGCCTCACTTCCGACGAGTTCTTCAGGGGCTCCTACACCACCGGCGTCTGGCTCAAGGGCGAGGTCAGCACCAAGGTCAAGTACATGGCGATCCTCGCCAACAACCTGAGCACGCTCGGCGTCAGCGCGTCCCAGCTCGACACCACGCTCGACACCACGTCGTTCATGCTGGTCTGGCTACCCACGACGGGCGAGTTCGGCCTCTACGGGACGTTCGGCGACTTCGACCGGCACGAGAAGGTGGCCACCCGCCTGGCCGGGCACTACACGCACAGCACCGAGGACAAGCAGAGCCAGCCCGGTACCAACGGCATCGAGAACAGCCAGATCCGCCTCACGGACGGCAGCATCATCTTCACCCCCGACCTGTTCGCGCCCGGTGTCACGGTGAACCGGGTGCGGTACCGGATGACCAGCGTGGACGGCGGCGTCAAGTACAAGGGCCTTTCCCTCGAAGCCGAGTACTACTGGCGCTGGCTGGACAACTTCGAGGGCACCAGCGTCGGCGGCATCGCCGACATCCACGACCACGGCTTCCAGGTCCAGGCCTCGGCCATGGCCATTCCCAAGATCCTCCAGCCCTACGTGGGGGGCGCGCAGATCCGCGGCATCTACGGCAACAGCTCGGAGCTGCGCGCGGGCCTGAACTGGTACGTCGTCCACGACCGCGGTCTCCGCGTCAACGCGGAGTGGCTCCACCTGAACAAGGTCCCCGTCGGCTACACCGCCGTTCCCTACCCGGTCGGCGGCAACGGGAACGTCTTCCACACGAACTTCGAGATGAACTTCTGATGCGCTTGCTCACGAAACCGGCGCTGCTCGGCCTGGCCCTGGCCCTCCTCACGCGGCCCGCGGTCGCGCAGGCCCCCGCCGGCGGCTACGTCGTCAACGACTCGCATTTCCATCTGACCAACTACGTCCAGGAGGGCACGGACATCCACGCCTTCCTGAAGATCATGGGGACCAAGGTCGGACGGGTCGCGCTCTTCGGCATCCCCTTGCAACAGACCTGGTCCCACGGCAACACCGGCGACTTCGCTCCGACCTATTACCTGCAGACGGACGCGCCCCTCTACTACTACTCGTTCACGGACGCCTTCATCGCGATGGCCTACCGCTCGCTCACGAAGGACGAGCAGGCCCGCTTCGACCCCATGATCACGGGCTTCAACCCCGCGGACATGTACGCGGCCGATCACATCCGGCGCGTGCTGCAGACCTTCCCCGGCGTGTTCTCGGGGATCGGCGAGTTCACGATCCACAAGGAGTTCGTGTCGTCGAAGATCGCGGGCGAGACGGCCAGCCTCGTCAACCCGGCGCTCGATCGCATCCTCGACTTCGCGGGCGAGGCCGGGCTCGTCGTCATCCTTCACAACGACGTGGACATGCCGTTCCCGAAGCCCGGGCAGGACCCCTACCAGGCCGCGCAGCTCGGCGCCCTCTTCCGGCGGCATCCGAAGACCCAGATCATCTGGGCTCACTGCGGCCTCGGCCGTATCGTCCGTCCGGTCAAGGACCAGCTCGGCATCGTCGATCGCGCGCTCGCCGATCCCTCCCTCTCCCACCTCTCGATCGACATCTCGTGGGACGAGGTGGCCAAGTACCTCGTGGCCACTCCGGAGGCGACGCGGGCCACCGCCGACCTGATCAACCGCCATCCCGACCGGTTCCTGTTCGGCACCGACGAGGTCGCGCCCACCGAGCAGGCGAAGTACCTGAAGGTCTACGACATGTATGCCCCGCTGTTCGCGCTCCTGACGCCGGAGGCGAGCGAGAAGGTGCGGAAGGGCAATTACGAGCGGCTCTTCGACCAGGCGCGCCGGCGTGTGCGCGAGTGGGAGAGCTCTCACCCCCGATGACGAAGGAGGAAATCGTGCGACAAGCAGTTCGCGCATCCGGCGGCCACACCGCCGGCTGGTTCCTGGCCGTCCTGCTGCTCATGACGCCGGCCGCGGCACGCGCAGCCGAGGCCGGTCCCGAGCCCGGGCCCGCACCCGCGCCGACACCGGCACCGGTCGCGCAGGACGCGGCGGCCAAGGCCGCCGACGCCGGGCCGCGCCTGGACATCTACGGCTTCGCCATGCTCGACATGGGCTATCAGACCAAGCAGAACGACCCCAACTGGTTCGACGTGGTGCGGCCGACCAAGCTGCCCGCGTTCAAGGACCAGTTCGGCGAAGACGGGCACTTCTACGCTGGCGTCCGGCAGAGCCGCCTCGGCGTCAAGGGCTTCATCCCCACCGAAGCGGGCGAGATCAAGACCATCTTCGAGTTCGAGCTGTTCGGCACGGGCGTGGACGCAGGCCAGACGACGTTCCGCCTGCGACACGCCTGGGGCGAGCTGGGCCAGGTCGGGGCGGGCCAGACGTGGAGCCCGTTCATGGACATCGACGTCTTCCCGAACTCGGTCGAATATTGGGGCCCGACGGGCATGGTGTTCTTCCGCAACGTCCAGCTCCGCTGGACGCCGTGGTCGAATGGCGACTCGCGCTTCGCCATCGCCCTCGAGCGACCGGGGGCGAGCGCGGACCAGGGCGACTTTGCGGGCCGCATCGCGCTGCAGGACGTCAAGGGCCGGTTCCCCCTGCCCGACCTCTCCGCGCACTACCGCCGTGCCGGCGGCTGGGGCCACGTGCAGTTCTCGGGCATCGTGCGCCAGATGAAGTGGGACGACCTCAACACCGACCAGTTCGACCTCAGCGGCGACGCGACGGGCTGGGGGCTCCACCTCAGCTCGAACGTCAAGATCGCGAAGAAACACGTCGCCCGCATGTCCGTGGTCTACGGGGAGGGCATCCAGAACTACATGAACGACGCGCCCGTGGACGTGGGCATCGAGCGGAACTTCTCGAACCCGCGGACGCCCGTCGTGGGCAAGGCGCTCCCCTTGCTGGGCATCGTCGCCTTCCTCGACCTCAACTGGAACGCGAAATGGACCAGCACCGTGGGCTACTCGATGATCGACATCGACAACAGCGACGGACAGTCGGACGACGCGTTCAAGCGGGGCCATTACGCCCTGGCCAATCTCCTTTATTACCCGACCCCCAGCGTATTCCTCGGGCCCGAGATCCAGTGGGGCAAGCGGGAGAACTTCCGCGACGGCTTCACCTCCGACGACTTCCGCATCCAGTTCTCGGCCAAGTACAACTTCAAGCTCTCTCTCGGAGGCAAGTGATGAGCGTATCGAAGACGGTCACCGGAGGGCGCGTGCTCCTGGCCGCGGGCCTGCTGGCCCTCGGAGCGGGCGCGCCCGCGGCCTTCGCGCAGACCCCGGCCGAGATCCAGGCCGCGCTCGACGGCGCCTACGCGAAGTACAAGGACCTGAAGGAAGGCAAGAACGCGGACTACATTCCCGCCCTGGCCAAGGTCGATTCGAACATCTTCGGAATCGCCCTCGTGACCGCCGACGGCAAGGTGTACACCGCGGGCGACGTCAAATCGCAGGTCTCGATCCAGTCCATCTCGAAGGTCTTCACGCTGGCCAAGGTCATCGAGGAGCAGGGGCCGGAGGCGATCGCGAGCACGATCGGCGTGGACGCGACGGGCATGCGCTTCAACTCCATCGTCTCCATCGAGTTCTCGCAGAAGTCGCTGGGCGGTCCCGAGATGAACTCGCTCGTGAACCCGGGGGCGATCGCCACCACCAGCAAGGTGAAAGGTTCGACGCGGGACGAGGTCTGGAAGAGCATCCTCGGCTACTACTCCGACTTCGCGGGGCGGCCGCTGACCGTGGACCAGGAGGTCTTCAAGTCGGAGGCGGACACGAACCAGCGCAACCAGGCCATCGGCTACCTTATGTACGCGTATGGGTACATCAAGGACAACCCGATGCAGGCGACGGACGTGTACACCGAGCAGTGCTCGGTGAGCGTCAACGCCAAGGACCTGGCGACGATGGCGGGCACGCTCGCCAACGCCGGCAAGAACCCCGTCACGGGCAAGCAGGTCATGAAGGCGGCCAACGTGCCCTACGTGCTGGCGGTCATGGCCACCGCCGGCCTCTACGACGACTCGGGCAAGTGGCTGTACCGGACGGGCCTCCCCGGCAAGAGCGGCGTGGGCGGCGGGCTCATCGCCGTCTCCCCCGGCAAGTTCGGCATCGCGGTGGTCTCGCCGCCGCTGGACGACGCCGGCAACAGCGTGAAGGCGCAGAAGGCCATCGCGGACGTGTCGAACGCGCTCGGCGGCAATCCGTACGCGCCGAAGCGCTAAAGGACGGTGACGGGGCCGACGGGGAGCTTGCGCCGGTGGCCCGCTTCCCGCCGATTCTCCTGCTGGCGGCGGCGCTCGCCGCCGCCGGCGGGGCCGCCGCGCCTGCCTGGGCGGCGGCCAAGACGGACGTCGTGGTCCTCCGCAGCGGCGACACGGTCACGGGCGAGGTCACCGAGCTCGACCGCGGACGCCTGACCTTCAAGACGGACGACATCGGCACGCTCGCCATCGAGTGGGACAAGGTCCGCAGCGTCACCGCGAACGCGACGTTCGAGGTGCACGAGCTCGGCGGCGGCCAATACTTCGGCGCGCTCCGTCCGGGCCCGAAAGACGGGGAGCTGACGGTGGCCGCGGCCTCGGGTGCGGACAAGGTCCTGCCCCTGTGGCGCGTGGTGAAGATCGAGCGCCTGGGCGCGACGCTGTGGCAGCGGCTGGACGGTTCGGTGGACGCGGGCATGAGCTATACGAGCTCGAGCGAGCTGCTCACCATCGACCTCGCCGCGCGCGTGGCGCTGAACCGGCCCGGCCACGGGTTCACCCTGGACGGCAGCTCGACCATCACCCGCCAGCCGGACGCCGACGAGACCACCCGCAACAACCTGACTTTCAGCTACCGGCGCCGCCGCCCGGGCCACTGGGCCGAGTTCGCCCAGGCCCAGGCCGAGCAGAACACGGAGCTGGGCTTCGACCTGCGCGGCTCCCTCACCGCCGGCGCCGGCCGGTACATCCTGCAGGGCCGGCGGCACGACCTACTGACCGTGCTCGGCCTGCGCGTGAACCGCGAGAAGCCGCTCGAAGGCGAGAGCACGAGCAACCTCGAGGCGGCCCTGGGCTTCAGCTTCGACCGGTTCTCCTACGACTTCCCGAAGGTGGACATCTACGCGACGGTGAGCGGGTTCGCCGGCCTGACCGACTGGGGGCGCGTGCGCGCGGAGCTCGACTTGCGCATCAAGCGCGAGATCCTTCGCGACTTCAGCGTCTCCCTGCGCTTCTACGAGAGCTACGACAGCCGGCCGGTCACCGAAGGGGCCGCCCGGAACGATTACGGCGGCAGCGTCGGCATCGGGTGGACCTTCTGAGCTCCCCGCCCGGTGCCAGCATCCTGGCACGACTGCTCGCCCACGGGCAGGTCCGCCCGCGCCGCGCGCGTGTGACGGCGCGTCGGCCAGGCGCAACCCGAGCCGCACCGAGCACCTACGGGTGTCCCGCTGGGTCGATGCCCTCATGGCACCTCCCCTGCTAAAGGTTCCCCCCGGACCACACCGTGAACCATCCACTACGAGGAAACGCTTGGCTTCGGTGAGAGCGTTCGTGCCCGAGCCGACGCCCCCGCCGCCGGCCGCGCCCCACCCGCCCTCGGCGCGCCCGTGCCTGTTCCCCGCGGGCCTGGTCGTGGACGTCCGGAAGACGTCCGACGAAGGGTTGCCCGCGGCTGCGGTCGGCTGGAGCGTGCAATACGCACAGCTCGGCACGGGCCGGTTCCGCGGCTCCTGGGTGGGCGTCCACACCGCGAGCGTCCAGGTCGGCATCGAGGCCTGGTCGCTGGGAATGCTCAAGCGAGGCCATGCACCGCGCGGGTGCGTCACGTTCCTGGTTCCCGTCGGGCCCGCCTCCTCCGTGCGCCTTCAGGGACGCCCCGCCGTCGCCGGCGGGGTCGTCGTGCTGTTCGATGGTGACGAGCTCGACTACCGCTCGTCGGGACCCGCCCGCCTCGTGAGCATCAGCGTGGACCGCGCCGCCCTCGACAGCCACGTGCGCGCGCTCCTCGGCCGTCATCTCGGAGAGCTGCGTCTCGAGGGGCGTCTCGGCGGCTTGCGCTGCAATGGCGCATGGCTTGTGCGGCTCGTTCGCGATCTGGCCGCCCGGGCCGCGGCCAACCCGCGGCTTCTGCGTGACTCCGCCCTCGCGGCCCGCCTGGAGCGCCAGGTCGTCGAGGCCCTCTTCGCGCGGTTCGAGACGCCCAGGACCTCGGAGGCGCCGTGCCGTGGCCGCGCGGTGGCGCGGAAGGCGGAGGCGTGGCTGCGGGAGAACCTCGCCGAGCCCCCGACGATCGCGGCCCTGTGCGAGGTGGTGAACGTCAGCGAGCGGACGCTCCACGCCGCCTTCCGCGAGAACCTCGGCACGACTCCCAAGGCCTACCTCAAGATGCTGCGGCTCAACTCCGCCCATCACGATCTCCTTCGCGGAGGGGCCCGGACGAGGGTGACCGACGTCGCCCTCGACTGGGGGTTCGTCCACTTCGGCTCGTTCTCCCAGGACTACCGCCGCCTGTTCGGCGAGACGCCGAGCCAGACTCTCCACCGCGCGCGCGCGGAGGCGACGCGGCGCGACGCCGCCGAGCCGGAGCCGCGGAGCCGGACGCCGGTGGCCACGAGCGTCGCCGATGCCTATGCGATCTGAGTCCCGCGCCCGGCGCGCGGTCGGACCGGAGTGATGCGCGCGCACGACCGGCCCTGTGAAATGGAAGGCCGTTGAAGGGAGGGACGGGCGTGAAGCGGATGACAGTCGTCGCTTACGGAGTGGTGGCCGTGATGGCGGTGGCGTGCGCCAAGAAGGAAGCCCCACCCCCGCCGCCCACCGAAGTGAAGGTCACCTCCGTCGTCCAGCGCGATGTGCCCATCTACGTGGAGGTCATCGGTCAGACCCGGGGCTCCACCGAGATCGAGGTGCGCGCCCGCGTGGAGGGCTTCCTGGACTCGGTGGACTACAGAGAGGGGACCCTCGTCCAGAAGGGCCAGCTCATGTACACCATCGACCCGCGGCCGCTCGAGGCCAGCCTCGCGCAGTCCAAGGGCAACCGGGCCCAGGCGGAGGCGCAGCTCGCGCGCGCGAAGCAGGATGTCGTGCGCTACGCGCCCCTCGTGGCCAAGAACGCGGTCTCGCGGCAGGACTACGAGACGGCGGTCCAGCTGCAGCGCGCGGCGGAGGCCTCGCTCGCTGCCGCGGAGGCCGCGGAGCGAGGTGCCGACGTCAATCTCTCGTTCACGAGAGTGCTGGCGCCCGGCACTGGCATCGCGGGGAAGACGGAGGTCTACCCCGGCACCCTGGTCGGGCGCGGACAGAGCACGCTGCTCACGCGCATCTCCCAGATCGACACCATCCACGTCCGCGTCAGCATCCCCGAGAAGGACTACATCGAATACAGCCGGCGGGGCGCGGAGCGGCGCGCGAAAGGTGAGCCGCCGCTGAAGTTCGAGCTGATCCTCTCCGACGGCACCGTCCACCCCGAGAAGGGTGATCTCGTCTTCGTGGACCGCGGAGTGGACGCGCAGACGGGCACCATCCTGGTGGAGGTGGCCTTCCCCAACCCCGGTGGCGTGGTGCGGCCCGGCCAGTTCGCACGCGTGCGCGTGGCCATCGACGAGAAGAAGGACGCGATCCTGGTGCCCCAGCGGTCGGTGACCGAGATGCAGGGTGTCTACAACGTGGCCGTCGTGAAGCCGGACGACACCGTCGAGCTGCGGATGGTCAAGGCCGCGGAGCGCGTCGGCAACCTCTGGGTCATCGACTCCGGGCTCAAGGCGGGCGAGCGTGTCGTGGTCGAAGGCATCCAGAAGGTGCGTTCGGGAAGCAAGGTGAAGCCGGTGGAGGCCTCGGTCTCCGAGGGTGCCCCTCCGGTCGTGGCCGCCACGGCCGCGGTCGCGGAGAAGAAGTAGCCCCATGGCCAGTTTCTTCATCCGACGGCCGATCGTGGCCATCGTCATCTCGATCATCACCGTCCTGCTCGGCCTCAACAGCCTGCGCGGCCTCAGCTTCGAGCAGTACCCCTTCCTGGCCCCGCCCACGATCCGCATCACCGCCACCTATCCCGGCGCGTCTGCGGTGGCGGTCGAGCAGTCGGTGGCCACCCCGATCGAGCAGGAGGTCAACGGCGTCGAGGGCATGATCTACATGAAGTCGTCGAACACCTCCGACGGCCGCATGCAGCTCGACGTGAACTTCCAGGTGGGCACGAACCAGGACATGGCCAACGTGCTCACCCAGAACCGCGTGTCCTCGGCCCAGGCCCGCCTGCCCCAGGAAGTCGTCCAGCAGGGCGTGACCACCAAGAAGCAGAGTCCCAGCATCCTGATGGTGATCTCGCTCTACTCGCCGAAGGGCAGCTACGACGCGCCCTTCCTGATCAACTATTGCGGCATCAACCTGCGCGACCAGCTCCTGCGCATCCCCGGCATCGCCCAGGTGGACCTGTTCGGGGGCACGGACTACGGGATGCGGATCTGGCTGCGCCCGGACCGCCTGGCCAAGCTGCGGCTGACGCCGGCCGACGTGATGAACGCCATCAAGGAGCAGAACCTCCAGGCTCCGGCCGGCCGCGTGGGCATGCGCCCGTCGCCCGCGGACCAGGAGTTCACCTACACCGTGAGCGCGCCCGGCCGCCTGATCAACGAGGACGAGTTCGCGAACATCATCATCAAGGAGAGCGAGACGGGGGCCCAGATCCGCATCAAGGACGTGGGGCGCGTCGAGCTCGGATCGCAGGACTACAACTCGTTCGGGCGCCTCGGCGGCCAGCCGGCCGGCGCCATGGCCGTGTACCTCCTGCCGGGGGCGAACCAGCTCCAGGCCGCGGAGGGGATCTACGAGACCCTGGAGCACGCCAAGGGGCTCTTCCCCACCGACATGGACTACAAGATCGTCTACGACACGACGCCCGCGGTCGAGGCCTCGATCGAGTCCATCGTCCACACGTTCGTCGAGGCGGTGGTCCTGGTCACGCTGGTCGTGTTCATCTTCCTGCAGAACCTGCGGGCCACGATCATCCCGCTCCTGACCGTCCCCGTCTCCCTCGTCGGCACGTTCATCTTCTTCCCCCTCCTCGGCTTCTCCGTCAACACCCTCTCGATGTTCGGCCTCGTGCTCGCCATAGGCATCGTCGTGGACGACGCGATCGTCGTGGTGGAAGCGGTCATGCACCACATCGAGCACGGCATGACTCCCCACGATGCCACCGTCCAGGCCATGAAGGAAGTGTCGGCCCCGGTCATCGGCATCGCCCTCATCCTCTGCGCCGTGTTCATCCCCGTGGCCTTCATCCCCGGCCTCACGGGCAGCATGTACCAGCAGTTCGCGCTCACGATCGCGATCTCGGTCCTGCTCTCCGCCTTCAGCGCGCTCTCCCTCTCCCCCGCTCTCGCCGCGATGCTGCTCAAGCCGGCCAAGCCGGCCACGGGGATCCTCGGCAAGTTCTTCGGCGGGTTCAACAAGGCCTTTGACAAAGCGACGAAGGGGTACGTCCGTGGCGCGCAGATGCTCGTGCGCAAGTCGATCCTGACCATCGGGATCGTCGCGATCGTGGCCGTGGGAGCCGGCCTCTTCGGGAGCGCGCTGCCCGCCGGCTTCATCCCCGAGGAGGACCAGGGCATCTTCGGGATCAACGCGACGCTGCCTCCGGGCGCGTCCCTGGAGCGCACGAGCGCGGTGCTCGGCCAGATCGAGGGCCTCCTGTCGAAGATGGAGGGCATCGAGTCCTACCAGACGATCGGCGGCTACGGCGTCGTCACCAGCACCTACCAGCCCAACTTCGGGACCATCTTCATCCGCCTCAAGCCCTGGGCGGAGCGGCACGGCGAGGCGATGCACGTGCGCGGTTTCATGGGGCGCGTCGCCGCCCAGGTCTCCCAGATCCCCGAGGCCATCATCTTCCCGTTCAACATCCCCACGATCTCGGGCTTCGGGGCGTCCGCCGGGTTCAACTTCCTCATCCAGGACCGCAGCGGCAGCCTCACCGTGGATCGGCTGGGCGAGCTGAGCCGCCAGTTCCAGGAGGCGGCCCGCAAGCGGCCGGAGATCGGCAACCTCTTCACCTCCTTCGACCCCCGGTATCCGCAGGTCAAGGTGGATCTCGACCGCGAGAAGGCGCGCAAGCTCGGCATTCCGGTCAACCAGGCCTTCTCCGCCCTCTCCTCCAGCCTGGGCGGGAGCTACGTGAACGACTTCAACCGGTTCGGCCGCCTCTTCCGCGTCTACATCCAGGCGGAGTCGGATTATCGCCGCAAGGCCGAAGACATCGGACAGATCTACGTGCGCAGCGAGACCACGGGAGACATGGTCCCGCTCGGCACCATCATGAATATCAGCTCCATCTCGGGGACGGAGCTGACCAACCGGTTCAACCTCCTGCGGTCGGTCGAGCTGCAGGGCGTGCCCGCGCGCGGATACGCTTCCGGCCAGGCCCTGGAGGCGCTGGAGGCGGCCTTCAAGGAGACGATGCCACCGGAGATGAGCTTCGCCTACTCGTCCCTGTCGTACCAGGAGAAGATCGCGCCCCCCTCCGGACCCACCTTCGTGGCCGCCATCGTGTTCGTCTTCCTGCTCCTGGCCGCCATGTACGAGAGCTGGCGCCTGCCCTGGGCGGTGCTCCTGGGTTCGCCACTGGTCGCCGTCGGCGCCTTCTTCGGCGTCTGGCTGGCGGGGTACGACAACAACGTCTACGTACAGATCGGCCTCATCATGCTCGTCGGCCTGGCCGCCAAGAACGCGATCCTCATCGTGGAGTTCGCCAAGGCCAAGCACGAGCTGGACGGGATGAGCATCGAGGAGGCGGCCCTGGAGTCGGCGCGGCTGCGTTTCCGGCCGATCCTGATGACCGCCTTCGCCTTCATCCTCGGAGTCGTGCCGCTCATGCGCGCCAGCGGAGCGGGCGCGGGCGCGCAGAACGTCATGGGGACCGCCGTCTTCTGGGGGATGCTCGTGGCCACCGCGCTCGGCGTGTTCCTCATCCCCGGCAACTTCGCGTTCGTGGAGACGATCGGCAAGAAGAAACACGAGAGCGGCGTAGCCGCGCCGGCCCAGCCCGTGCCTTCGCATGGCGGAGCTCATTGAGATGACGCGACGCCTGCTGGCCGCCGGCGCCCTGGCCGTCCTCGCGTCCGGATGCGCGCTCGGTCCCAACTACAAGCGGCCGACGGTGCCGGTCCCGCCCACCTGGCGCGACCTCCCGGCCGCGGAGTCGGCGAGCCTGGCCAATACACCCTGGTGGGAGATGTTCGACGATCCCACGCTGCAGGAGCTGGTCAAGATCGCGCTCGCGGAGAACAAGGACCTCAAGATCGCGATCGAGCGCGTCGAGGAAGCGCGCGCGCGCTACGGCTTCACCCGGGCCGACCTCTTTCCCAAGGTGGACCTCAGCGCGACCGCCGGCGGACTCCGCTTCAACGGAGGCAGTCTCGTCCACACGCCGGATGCGGACGGCACCGCCCAGCCCACCGAGACGGCGGTCTACTCCCTGTCCGCCGACATGTCGTGGGAGATCGACTTCTTCGGCCGGATCCGGCGCGCCACCGAGGCCCAGAAGGCGCTCTTCCTCGGCACGCAGGAAGCGCGGCGCTCGGCCGTCCTCACCCTGGTGGCCGACGTGGCCCGCGCCTACTTCGAGCTGCGCGCCTTCGACCTCCAGCTCGAGATCGCGCGTCGCACGCTCACGTCGCGGCGCGAATACGTGGAGCTGGCGAAGGACCGCTTCGAGGGGGGACTGACTCCCGAAGTCGACTTCCGACAGGCGGAGGCGGAGCTGCACCGGATCGAGGCCATCACCTTCGACCTCGAGCGGCAGGTCCGGCAGTTGGAGAACTTGATCTCGATCCTCGTCGGGCGCAACCCGGGAGAGGTCCTCCGCGGCCGCGCCGTGACCGAGCAGAAGCGGCCGGGGACGGTGCCAGCCGGTCTGCCTTCCGAGCTCCTCGACCGCCGTCCGGACGTGCGCGTGGCCGAGCAGGACCTGGCCGCCGCCACCGCCAACATCGGCCAGGCCAAGGCCCTGCTCTTCCCCCGCATCGCCCTCACCGGCTCCTTCGGCTTCACGAGCACCGAGTTCGACACGTGGTTCGACGGGCCCAGCAAGGCCTGGAACATCCTCGGCAACCTCCTCCAGCCGATCTTCAACGCGGGCAAGAACCGGCGCCGCGTCGAGATCACGGAGTCGCAACAGCGCCAGACCCTCTACGAATACGAGCGCACGATCCTCCAGGCCTTCCGGGAGACGGAAGACGCCCTCGTCGCCTATCGGAAGACGGGCGAGCAGCGCGTGGCCCAGGCCCAGCGCGTGACGGCCGAGCGGAAGGTGCTGGAGCTGGCGGAGCTGCGCTACCGGGGCGGCGTCGCCGCCTACCTCGAGGTTCTGGACGCCCAGCGCTCGCTGTTCGGTGCCGAGATCGACGAGACGCAGACGATCGCGGCCAACCTCGTCTCGCTCGTCCAGCTGTACAAGGCACTGGGCGGAGGGTGGCCGGGCGCGCCCGAGACCGGCGGCAGTCCCGTGCCTCCCCCCTCCCCCGCGCCCTAGCGGTCACATCGTGGGCGAGCCGAGCACCGGCGCGCGATCCGGGCTGCGAGCCGACCTCGTGGCCGGGATCGCGCTGGCCGCGTTCGCCATCCCCGAGTCGATGGCCTACGCGGGCCTGGCCGGCCTGCCTCCGCAGGCCGGACTGTACGGCTACCTCGTGGCCGGGCCCCTCTTCGCCCTGTTCACGAGCTCGCGGCAGACGGCCATCGGCCCCACTTCCTCGATCTCGCTGATGGTCGCGGCCACGCTGGCGCCACTCGCGGCCGGAGATCCCCTGCGCTACGGCCAGCTCGCCGGCGCCACCGCGTTGATGGTGGCCGCCCTGAGCCTCGGCGCCTGGCTCCTGCGCCTGAACCAGCTCGTCAGCTTCATCTCGGAGCCGATCCTGATCGGCTTCAAGGCGGGAGTGGCGCTGACCATTGCCTCCAAGCAGATCCCCCACCTGCTCGGCATCCACGTCGAGGCCGGCGGCTTCTTCTCGCGGGTAGCGGCAATCGCCGCCCACTTCGGGGAGACGCACCTGCTGAGCGCGGCCTTCGGGGTGGGCGCGCTGGTGCTGATCCTGGTCCTGGAGACGCGGCTGCCCGGCGGCGTGGTCGTGCTGGGCACGGTGGTGGCCTCGATCGCGGTCAGCGCCTGGCTGGGCGTGGCCGCGCGCGGCGTGGAGGTCGCCCACGAGGTACCTCCCGGCCTTCCCTGGCCCGCGATCCCGCGGTTCTCCGCGCACGATGCCGACGAGCTGGTGTCGCTGGCCTTCGCCTGCTTCGTGATGGGGTTCATCGAGAGCACGGCGGTGGCGCGCACCTTCGCCATGAAGCATCGATACGCGATCGACCCGCGGCGGGAGATGCTGGCCCTGGCCGCCGCCAACGCCGGCACCGGGCTCTTCCACAGCTATCCGGTCAGCGGAGGCATGTCGCAGTCCGCGGTCAACGAGCAGGGCGGCGCGCGCTCCGCCCGGTCGCTGGTGTGGGCGGCGGTGGCGATCGCGGTCGTGCTCCTCTTCCTCACCGGCCCCTTCCGCTACCTGCCGGAGGCCACGCTGGCCGCCCTCGTCCTGGCGGCGGTGTCGGGACTCGTGGAGCGCGCGCCCTTCCGCCACCTGCGCGAGGTCAACAAGTTCGAGTTCCGCGCGGCCATGATCGCCCTCGTCGGCGTGCTCTTCCTCGGGATCCTGCGCGGTGTGATGCTGGCGGTGGTGGCGTCGCTCGTGATGATGATCCGGCGCATCTCCCGGCCCGCGGCGAGCCTGCGCGGCCGGCGGCCGGGGACGGACGAGTTCGTGGACCTCGAACGGCACCCGGACGCGCGCCCCGTCCCCGGCGTCCTCGTCTACCGCGTGGACCAGCCGCTCATCTACTTCAACGTGGACCACGTGCGCGACGACGTCACCGCGCGCGTGCGCGAGGTCTCGCCGCGGCCGCAGCGCGTGGTCCTGGAGCTGACCCTCTCGCCGAACGTCGACGCCGCCGCCGTCGCCATGCTCGGCGAGCTCGAGGAGCAGCTCCGGCTCCTCGGTGCGGAGCTCCGCCTGGCCGAGGTCCACACCGAAGCCCTCGCCCGCCTGCGCGCGGAGGGCGTCGCGGACCGCTTCGGCGGCGTCGGACGGCGGACGCCCGTGATCGAGCTGATCGAACGTGAGCGCTAGCCCCTCCGTCCAGACGGCACACGCCGGCCTCTACCGCTGGCTCGCCTTCGGCGCCTGCGTCCTGGCCGGCCTCTCGAACGAGGTCAGCGGCGGAGCGCTGTCGCTCTCCCTCCGCGACGCGGGCGCGGAGCTCCACGCCTCCACCGCGGCCATGCAGCTCGTGATGACGCTGAGCAAGCTGCTCTTCGGGGCCTTCATGCTGCTGGGTGGCCTGCTCGGCGACACCTACGGCCGCCGCCGCGTGCTCGTGTGGGGCTGCGCGGGAGTGGTGGCCGCCTCCTTGTTGGCCGGCTTGTCCGCATCCGCCGGCCAGCTCGCGGTGGCGCGCGCGCTGGACGGGATCGCCAACGCGGCCGTCGGTCCGCTGACGCTCGCCCTCGTGATGGGCCTCTTCCCCGCCGAGCAGGCCTCGCGCGCCATCGGCCTCTTCCTCGGCCTGTCCGCGCTCGGTATCGCACTGGGTCCGCTGTCGGCGGGACTCGTGATCCAGACCTTCGGCTGGCGCGCCGGTTTCGCCGCCCCCGCCGCCGTCGGCCTCCTGGGCGGCCTCGGCGTGCGGCTCTTCGCCCCGGAGACGCGTGGCGCGCAGCGCCGCCGGCTCGACGGCCTGGGCGCGCTCGGGGTCGCCATCGCGCTGCTTGCCCTCGTGTTCGCCGTCGTGGGCGCGAGCAGTGACGGCTGGCTGCATCCCCGCGTCCTACAGTCCCTGTCCGTGGGGGCGGGAGCGCTGATCGCCTTCATCTGGTGGGAGCGGCGCGTGGCGGATCCGCTCCTGGAGCTGTCCCTCTTCCGCAGCCGCGCGCTGAACGCGGCGCTTCTCAACGGCACGCTGATCGCGCTGGTCATGGGGGGCGCGATCCTCCCCCTCCTCTATTTCTTCCAGAACGTGCAGGGCCTCCGGCCGGTGCCCGCGCTGATGCGCATCGTGCCCATGGTGGTGGTGGCGGCGGCGTGTTCGCCCTTCGTGGGTTCCCTCCTGACCCGCCGCGGGCCGCGCGCGGTGATCCTCGGAGGACTCGCCCTCATCACCGTCGGCTGCGCGATCCTCGCCTTCCTGCACCCGGCGACACCCTATTGGGTGGTGCTCCTCGCCCTCGCCTTGATCGGCGCCGGCAACATCGCCGTCATCACGCCCGTCACCGAGATCGTGCTCGCCTCCGTGCCCGCGGAGCGGTCGGGCAGCGCGGCCGCCCTCAACAACGCGGCCATGCAGGTCGGGGGTGCGTTGGGGGCGGCCACCCTCACGTCCGTGTTCTTCGACGCGGCGCGGTCGGATTACGCGGCGCGTCTTTCCTCCACTGGCCTGACCGTCGACAGGATCCGCGACATCACGCGCGCCTGGCGCCAGGCCGTGCGCGAGTCGGCGAGCACGGGCGCGCGCATCCTGCCCGAGGGGATGGAGCGCCAGTTCGAGGACGCCTTCCGCGAGGCGTTCACCGTCGGGGTGGCGCGCGTCTTCGCGGTGGCCGCGCTGGTGGCCGTGGCCTGCGCGGTGCTGGCCTGGTTCGGCCTGCGCCAGCCGGAACCCATGAGATGACCACACCGGATCATCCCGACCTCTGGATCCTGCTGAGCGCCGCCGTGCTCGGCTTCTCGATCGCGCTCGGGGTCCGCCTGGTCCTGCTGCACTACGCACGCAAGCGCGGGAGCGCGATGGCGGCCGCCATCGTGCAGCACGCCACTCTTCCCCTGCTCCTCCTGCTCCCCGCCCTGCTCGCGCGGCTCGTGCAGCCCCTGTTCGCCATCGAGGCGAGGACCGCGCCCGTGGTGCGCCATGCGGTCACGTTGTTCATCATCGTGGTCTTCGCCTGGCTGCTCATCGCGCTGAGCGGCGCCCTCGACGACCTGTTGCGCGAGCGGCTCCTCGCGGGCGCGCGCGACGACCGGCACGCGCGGCGGATCCTCACGCGCATGGGCATCCTGCACCGGGTGCTGACCGCGCTCATCGTGTTCCTCGCCGCGGCCGGCATGCTCGCCACCTTCCCGGAAATGCGCGCGGTGGGCACGAGCATCCTCGCCTCCGCCGGCATCGCGGGCATCGTCCTGGGCCTGGCCGCCCGGCCCGCGGTGGAGACGCTCCTGGCCGGCCTCCAGATCGCGCTCACCGAGCCCTTCTCCATCGACGACGTCGTGGTGGTGGAGGGCGAATGGGGCCGGATCGAGGAGATCACGAGCACGCACGTCGTGGTCCGCGTCTGGGACCTGCGCCGTCTCGTCCTGCCGTTGAGCTACTTCCTCCAGAAGCCCTTCCAGAACTGGACCCGGTCGGGCGTGGCCCTGCTCGCCCAGGTGACGCTCGAGGTCGACTACCGCACTCCCGTCGAGGCCGTGCGACGCGAGGCGGGCGCCATCGTGACCTCTTCCCCGCTCTGGAACGGGGTGTCGTGGAATCTGCAGGTCACGGAGGCCGGGGACCGCACGATGCGGCTGCGGGTCGTCGCTTCCGCCGCCGATTCCGACCGCGCCTGGGACCTGCGCTGCGAGATCCGCGAGAAGCTGATCCGCTATATGCAGGAGCGACATCCGGAGGCCCTGCCCCGCGTGCGCGCGACGATCGAGGGGGCGCCCGCAGCAGAAGGATTGCTTTTGGAGGCCCGGAAGAGAGACGATGCATCGGGGAGGCGGCCATGAAGAGAAGGATCGCGGTAGCACTCCTGCTGGCCTTCGCGGCCAGCTCGGCTTCCGCCGGCCATGCCGGAGGCGGCCGTTCCGGCGGAGCTCGCTTCGGTGGAGGGGCTCGCGTCGGAGGCGGTCACGCCGGGGGTGGTCGCGGCTGGGGAGGCGGCTTCACGGGAGTGCGCTCTTCCTCCGCTGGTTTCGCCGGAGTCCGCTCCTCGTCCGTCGGCTTCCGCGGCGCGCAATTCGCCGGCTCACGCTCCATGGGAGTGCGCTCTTATGGAGGGGCCGTCTCCCGCGGCTATTCGTCGCGAGGGTACTACGCGGGCGCTCGCGGCGGCGCGTACTACGGCGGCGGCGCCGTTCCGCGCGGTTCCGGCGGCGGCTATCGTGGCGCCTCGGGCGCCCAGTACCGCCATCCGCGCGCGGGCACCGGCACCGGCAACCACTACGGGGGGTACGGATACGGTCACGGTTACGGGCACTACGGCTACGGCCATGGGCACGGCTACTACGGCCACTACGGTTACCCGTACTACCGCGGCTATTACCCGTATTACTACCCCTATTACGCCGGCTACTACCCGTATGGCTACGGTCTGAGCGTCGGGCTCGGCTTCTACTACGGCAGCGGGTACGCCTCTGCGTATTACGGCGCTCCCGCGTACGCCGGCGCCACGTACGTCGCTCCCTCCTACCCCAGCAGCTATCCGGCCCCCGCCGTCTCGTACCCCGTCGAAGGCGAGCCGCGGAACGACTACCCGGAGCAGGGCGCGTCGGGCCAGGCCACCCCGGAGGACGCCGCGGAGCTGAAGCTCGCCATACTGCCCCCCGACGCATCGGTCTGGATCGACGACGAGTTCCGCGGCCCGGCGCAGTCCCTGGCCCGGCTGGTCCTGCCACCGGGACGCCATCGGGTCGAGGTCGTCCGTCCCGGGTTCCGTACCGAGGTGCGCGAAGTCGATCTGCGCCCGGGCGCACTCGTCTCGCTCCCGATCGAGCTCGTGCGTCCCTGACCGGCGCCCCCGCTCCCGGCGCAGTTTCCGGATAGCCGGTCCCTCTCCGCCCCGCTAACGTGGGGCGCATGAGCGAGACAGACGCGGCCAGCGCGTCCGGGGCGCTCTACGCGCGACACCTCGCGCTCGACAACGTGGCGGCGCCCGCCGACGTCGCCCGACACGAGCGGTTCGAGGCCCTGGCCAGGTCCGTGCGCGACCTGCTCTCCCCGCGCTGGGTGGCCACGGATCACGCCTACGACCGCGCCGATCCCAAGCGCGTGTACTACCTCTCGATGGAGTTCCTCATCGGGCGCGCCCTCGCGAACAACGTGGTGAACCTCCGCCTCGATCCCGCGGTCCGGGCGGCGTTCGAGCGTGTCGAGGCGGACGCGACGCAGCTGGTGGAGGAAGAGCCGGACGCCGGCCTCGGCAACGGCGGCCTCGGCCGGCTCGCCGCCTGCTTCCTGGACTCGATGGCCACGCTGCAGATCCCCGCCATGGGTTACGGCCTGCGCTACGAATACGGCATCTTCCGGCAGACGATCCAGGACGGCTGGCAGCGCGAGCGGCCGGACAACTGGCTGCGCCGGCCCGACCCCTGGGAAGTGGCCCGTCCCGGTGAGCAGGTCGAGGTCCAGCTCGCCTGCTCGTTCGAGATCAAGGGCGGATCGCTGCACGCCATTCCAGGGCGGCCGTCGCGCTTGATCGGCATCCCCTACGACCGGCCGGTCGTCGGCTATGGCGGATCCACCGTCAACACGCTGCGGCTCTGGGCCGCGGCCGCTCCCGAGGAGTTCGACTTCCAGGAGTTCAGCCGCGGCGACTTCGTGGGTGCCCTCGCGGAGGCCCTGGCCGCGCAAACGGTGACACGCGTCCTCTACCCCGACGACTCCACCACCGCCGGACAGGGCCTGCGCTTCGTGCAGGAGTACTTCCTCGTGGCCTGCTCGCTCGCGGACCTCGTGCGCCGCTTCCGCCGTAGCCACACCGACTGGAGCGCGCTGCCGCAGAAGGCGGCCGTCCAGCTCAACGACACACACCCCGCCCTCGCCGTCCCCGAGCTGATGCGGATCCTCCTCGACGAGGCCCACCTCGGATGGGACGAGGCCTGGGACCTGACCGTGCGGACTCTTGCCTACACGAACCACACGCTGCTGCCCGAGGCCCTCGAGAAGTGGCCTCTCGCGTGGTTCGAGCGGATGCTGCCGCGCCACCTCGAGATCATCTTCGAGATCAACCGGCGCTTCCTGGACACGGTCCGCTCGCGCTTCCCCGGGGACGAGGGACGGGTGACCCGTACCAGCCTCGTCGAGGAAGGGGACTCCCGCAAGGTACGCATGGCCAATCTCGCCATCGTGGGCTCGCACAGCACGAACGGCGTGGCCGCCCTGCACTCCGAGCTGCTGCGCCGGACGACGGTCAAGGACCTCGCGGACGTGTTCCCCGAGCGGTTCAACAACAAGACCAACGGCGTGACCCCGCGCCGCTGGCTCCTGCTCGCCAACCGGCCTCTCGCTCGTGCGATCACGGACGCGATCGGAGACGGATGGATCACCGATCTCTCCGCGCTGCGCCGGCTGGCGCCCCTCGCCGACGACGCCGCCTTTCGGGCCCGGGTCCGCGCGGCCAAGCGCGAGGCCAAGGCGCTCTTCGCGGACTGGCTGCGGCAGACTTCCGGCCTCGTCGTGGACCCGGACAGCGTCTTCGACAGCCACGTCAAGCGCATCCACGAGTACAAGCGGCAGCTCCTCAACGCCCTGCGCATCGCCGTCCTCTACGACCGGATGCGCAAGGAGCCGTCTCGCCCGGCCGTCCCGCGGACGTTCTTCTTCGCGGGCAAGGCCGCCCCCGCCTACCGGCTGGCCAAGCTCCTGATCAAGCTCGTGAGCGAGCTGGGGCGGACGATCGACGCCGATCCCGCGGTGCGCGGCCGGCTCAAGGTCGTGTTCCTGCCCGACTACAGCGTGTCGCTGGCCGAGCGCCTGATCCCGGCCACGGACGTCTCCAACCAGATCTCGACCGCCGGCTACGAGGCCAGCGGCACCAGCAACATGAAGTTCATGATGAACGGGGCGCTGACCATCGGCACCCGCGACGGGGCCACCATCGAGATGGCGGAAGAGGCGGGCGAGGAGAACTTCTTCCTGTTCGGGCTGACCGCGGACCAGGTGGCGGGCAGCCAGGGATGGTACGACCCGCACTGGCACTACGAGCGCGAGCCGGAGACGCGGGCCGCCCTCGATCTCCTCGTGTCGGACGCGCTCGGCCGCGGCGACGCCGCGCTCTTCGCGCCCTTGCGCGAGACGCTCCTGGACCAGGGAGACCACTACCGCCACCTGGCCGACCTCGGGTCCTACCTCGAGGCGGACGAGAAGCTGTGCGCCACGTACGCCGCACCGGAAGAGTGGGCGCGCAAGGCCGTCCTCAACGTGGCCGGCTCCGGGAAGTTCTCGAGCGACCGAACCATCGCCCAGTACGCGGCGGAGATCTGGGACGCCAAGCCTTGTCCCGTGACGTGACGGGGCGCGGCCGCCTCCCCGCCTGGGCCTGGCCGCTCCTCGCTCTCCCCGTGGTGGCAATCGTCGGAGTCTGGGCCTACCGCACGATCTCGGCCGGAATCCAGGCGCGGCTCGAGGCGACGCTTCGCACGATGGTCGGCGCGGACGTCTCTGCGTTGAGGCAGTGGCTCACGGCCGAGGCCAACCTGGCGGAAATGATGGCGGCCGACCCGCGCGTGAGGGCCGAGATCGCCGAGCTGGTCGCGCTCGCGCGGCGGACGGGCGGCGACGCGGAGGCGCTCAAGGCGGCTCCCGCCCAGGCCCGGCTCCGCGACCTGCTCGCGCCCGCGGTGTCCCGACAGGAGAACGCGGGGTTCTTCGTCGTCGACCCCTCCGGCCTGGTCATCGCGCGCATCGTCGACGAGCGCGTCGGCACCCGGCTGGTGCTGAGCGTGGCCGACGTGGCCGCGCAGGCCCTCGCCGGTCATCGCGCCTTCCTTCCTCCGACGGCCAAGCAGCACTTCGCGGCCACTCCGATGGCGTTCCTGTTCGTGCCCGTGCGCGAGACGTCCGGCGCCAACGTGGCCGCCCTCGCCTTTCGCATCGCGCCGGAGCAGATGACCGCCGTCCTCAACGCTTCGCCGCTGGGCAGCAACGGGGAGACCTACGCCGTGGACGCGGACGGCCGGATGGTCACGGAGGCGCTGTTCTCGGAACAGGCGGCGAAGCTGGGCCTCCTGCCCGCGGAGGCGGGTGGGCGCAGCACGGCCATGCTGGACGTCCGCGATCCCGGGACGCGCCTCCTGGCGGGCAAGGCTCCCCCGACGCCGCCGAAGACCTGGCCCCTCACCTGGGCGGTGGCGGAGGCGGTGGCGGGGCGGCCCGGCGTCAACACCAGGGGCTACCGCGACTATCGCGGCGTGGAAGTGGTCGGGGCGTGGAGCTGGCTCCCGGAGTGGAACATCGGCATCGTCACCGAGATCGACCGCGGCGAGGCGTATGCCACGCTGGCCATCCTCCGCCGCGCGTTCGCGGTGCTGACCGGCAGCCTTTTGCTCGTAGCCGGCGCCATCGCGCTCGCCTCGCGCCGCATCTACCGCCTGCAGCGGCAGGTGCAGAAGGCGGAGCGGCTCGGCCAGTACACGCTGGAGGAGAAGATCGGCGAGGGAGGCATGGGCGCGGTCTACCGGGCCCGCCACGCCTTCCTGCGCCGGCCCACCGCGGTCAAGCTGATCCGCTCCGAGCTGGCCAGCCCCGAGCTGCTGGCCCGCTTCGAGCGCGAGGTCCAGATCACGAGCCAGCTTACCCATCCGAACACCATCGCCATCTTCGACTACGGGCGGACCCCCGAGGGCATCTTCTATTACGCGATGGAGCATCTCCCCGGCCTGCCCCTCGACCGCGTCATCCTCGACGACGGGCCGCAGCCGGAGGCCCGCGCCGTTCATCTCCTCAGGCAGATCTGCGCGTCGCTGGCCGAGGCCCATCGCGTCTCTCTCGTGCACCGCGACGTCAAGCCCGCCAACGTCATGTTGTGCGAGCGCGGGGGCACCTACGACGTCGTGAAGGTCCTCGACTTCGGGCTCGTCAAGGAGCTGGACAACGCCACGGACTCCGGGGTGACGGGCGTGGACCACGTGGTGGGGACTCCGCTCTACATGTCGCCGGAGGGAGTGCTGGCGGCTGCGAACGTGGACGCGCGCAGCGACGTGTACGCGGTGGGCGCCATCGGCTACGCCCTCGTCACCGGCCAGCACGTGTTCACCGGGAACTCGGGAGTCGAGATCATCGGGCACCATTTGCACTCCGCGCCTGTCCCTCCCTCCACCCGGCTGGGACGTCCCGTCGACCCGTTCCTCGAACAGACGATCCTCGCCTGCCTGGCCAAGCCACCGGCCCACCGGCCCGCGGACGCGGGCGCGCTGCTCCAGCGGCTGGAGGACGGATGGACGGGGGCGGTCTGGACCCAGCGCGAGGCGCGCGAATGGTGGGAGACGCGTGCGCCGGCCATGCTGGCCGCGCGCCGCGCCGCCGAGGAGAGCGTGTCGCGGGGCCCCAAGCTGGCGGTGGACGTCTCGAGCCGCATGCGCAGCGGAAACCCGAGCGAAAGCCTCCCCGAGCTCGTCCTCGACACCGCGATCAAGACCGCCGACCGCCCGGACGCCGCGCGCCCCCCGGCGAAGGGCACCACGCCATGACGAAACCTGGAAAGGAAGACCCAATGAGAGACTCACGCCTGGCCGCTCTCCTCGGCCTCGCCCTCGGCCTCGCCGTTGCGTCGTCGGCGGCCGCGGCCGACGTCAAGGTGGACTACGACAGCAAAGCCGACTTCGCCCTCTACAAGACCTGGAGCTGGCGCACGGGCACGGCCGCGCCGAATCCCGTCTCCGACAAGCGGATCCGCGAGGACATCGAGGCGCGCCTGTCCGCGCACGGGATCACCCGCGTCGAGAAGGGCGGCCATCTCGAGGTCGTGTACCACGCCGCCGGCGACAACCAGATCTCGGTGGACAAGCTCGGATACAAGGAGCCGTCGTTCCAGACCGAGGCCACGCGGGTCAAGTACGTGAGAGCAGGCTCCATCCTCCTGGACATGATCGACGCCGCCAGCGGCAAGGTCGTCTGGCGGGGTCAGGCGCAGGAGGTGGCCGATCCCACCTACACCGACGTCATCCGCAAGATCGACTCGACGATGGACAAGCTGTTCGAGCACTTCCCGCCCGGCAAGCGCTGAGCGGGCGCATCGTGAAGACAGGGACGCTCGCCGCCCTGTTCACGGTGGCGACGTGCGCCTCCGCCATCGCGCAGACTCCGCCTTCGCCTTCTCCGTCTCCCTCTCCGTCTCCGGCGGCCGAGGAGGCGCGGTCCACGGGACTGCCGCACGGTGTGCACTGGCAGTTCCACCTCGACGCGAGCTGGGCCAACTTCGGCTTCGCGAACTCGCTCTACACGAACCCCAAGCCGGAGGAGCCCTCCGGTGATCTCAGCGACAACTGGTTCGAAGGGGCGGTCGCGCCCGGTCTCACCGGGACCTGGACCGCGCCCAACTCGTCCCAGCTCTACGGGAAGCTGAGCGCGGTCGGCGAGCGCACGTACGGGACTCCGCCGGGCCTCGTCGGCGAGAGCGCGTCGTCGTTCAAGGTGGAGGACCTCCACCTCGGCTGGCGGTCGGGGACGTCGCTCGGCCAAAGCGAGAACCTCCTCGAATTCACGGTGGGCCGAGCCCGCTATCAGCTCGGTCACGGGTTCCTGCTCTACGACGGGGCCGCGGAGGGCGGCAACCGCGGGGGCTACTGGACCAACGCGCGCAAGGCGTTCCAGTTCGCCGCCATCGGGCGCTTCAAGCCCGGCCATCACACGGTGGAGACCTTCTACCTCGACAAGGACGACCTGCCGGAGGCCGACTCGGGAACGCGGCTCTGGGGCGCGAACTACGAATACGCGATCGGCGAGGACACCACGCTCGGGGCCACCTATCTGAAGCTGTGGGCTCAGCGAAACGTCAACCCGCGGCGCGACGGGCTCGACGTCTACAACGTGCGCGCCTACACCGCGCCCTTCCCGAGCTTCAAGGCGCTGTCATTCGAGGCCGAATACGCGCGCGAGGACAACGGGATCCTCCTCGACGCGAACGCCTGGACGGCCCAGGCGGCCTACGAGTTCGGGGGCGGCTGGAAGCCGAAGCTCTCCTACCGCTACGCCTTCTTCGAGGGCGACGATCCGGACACGCTCGCGTACGAGAGCTTCGACCCGTTGCTCCTCGGCTTCTACGACTGGGGCACCTGGTGGCAGGGCGAGATCGCGGGCGAATACTTCGTGTCGAACTCGAACCTCGCCTCGCACCAGGTGCGCCTCCAGGCCACGCCGAGCGAGTCGGTGGGTACCGGGCTCATCTTCTACAAGTTCCGGGCGGATAAACCGGAGAACCTCGGCCCGCAGGTCGTGGACAAGGACATCGCCTTCGAGACGGACCTGTACATGGACTGGAAGATCAACGCGAACTTCACGCTGAGCGTCGTGGCCGCCTTCGCCGATCCGGGCAAGGCCGTCGAGCAGGCCTTCGGCCGGACCAAGACCTTCGTCTACGGGATGGCATACATCGGCTACAGCTACTAAGCTCCGCATCGCCATGCTGGAGGCACCGCCGGACGCGCCGCCGCCAGAACCGCAGGAACGGCGCGGCCCGAAGCGCATCCCCTTCCGCCGGCGCCTGGCCCAGCCCTCCCTCGAATACCGGTCCGCAATCGGACGGTGGCTCGCGCGCGGCGAGGCCGTGGACGAAGAAGTCGGCGAGGTGCGCACCCAGCCCTGGTGGAAGGTCCTCTGCCTGACCGGTGTCGATTACTTCTCGACCCTCGGATACCAGCCCGGCATCGCGCTGCTGGCCGCGGGAGCGGTGGCGCCGATCGCGACCGTCATCCTCGTCCTCGTCACGCTGCTGGGCGCGCTGCCCATTTACGCGCAGGTCGCGGGGCGCAGCTACGCCGGCCAGGGCTCCATCGCCATGCTCGAGAACCTGCTCGAGGGATGGAAGGGCAAGCTGCTGGTCCTCGTCCTCCTGGGATTCGCCGCCACCGATTTCGTGATCACGATGACGCTCTCGGCCGCGGATGCCGCCAAACACGCGATCGAGAACCCGTTCCTCCACGACCTTCTCGGCGATCACCAGGTGCTGGTGACCCTCTCCCTCCTGGCCGTCCTGGGCGCGGTCTTCCTGAAAGGCTTCCGGGAGGCCATCGGCCTGGCCGCGGCCGCCGCCGTGCCCTATCTCGCGCTGAACCTCGTCGTCCTCGGCCGCTCGGCCTGGGAGGTGGTCACCCACCCCCTCCTTCTGGACAACTGGAGGTGGGCGCTCGCGGTCAAAGGCGACTTCACGACGGTGATGGCGGGTGCGCTCATCGTGTTCCCACGCCTCGCGCTCGGCCTGAGCGGCTTCGAGACGGGGGTCTCCGTCATGCCGCTCGTCGACGGAGGTGAGCGCGACGCCGGGAAGGATCCGCGCAGGGACGGGCCCCCGCGAGGCCGCGTGGCGAACACCCGCAAGCTCCTGGGCACTGCGGCCGGGATCATGAGCGTGATGCTGATCCTCTCGAGCTTCGTCACCACGCTGCTCATCGCGCCCGCGGACTATCGAGAGGGCGGCAAGGCGGCCGGACGCGCCCTCGCCTTCCTCGCTCACCGCTACCTGGGCCGGGCCTTCGGCACCGTCTACGACCTCTCGACGATCCTCATCCTGGGACTGGCCGGAGCCTCGGCCATGGCCGGCCTGCTCCACCTCATCCCGCGCTACCTGCCGCGCTTCGGCATGGCCCCACGATGGGCGTCGCTCTCGCGCCCCCTGGTGCTCGTGCTCCTCGCCATCGCCTTCGTGGTCACCTGGGTCTTCGACGCGGACGTGGAGGCGCAGAGCGGGGCCTATGCCACGGGCGTGCTCGTGCTCATCCTCTCCGCCGCCCTGGCCGTGACCCTCGCCCTCTGGCGCGAGCGCCGGTGGATCCTGTCCTTCTATGCGGGCGTGGTCTTCCTCGTCTTCGCGTTCACGCTGGCCGACAACTGCCTGGAGCGTCCGGACGGCCTGATCATCGGCAGCATCTTCACGCTGCTCCTGCTCCTGGCCTGCGCGCTCAGCCGCTCGATCCGCTCGGTGGAGCTGCGCATCCCGCACGGCTATTTCACGGACGTCGAGAGCTGGCGGATGGGGCCGGAGCTGCAGGACAAGAAGGTCCACCTGGTCCCCATCGCCACCCCCACCCCGGAGGCCCGCCGCGTCAAGCGCACGGAGATCGTCCGTCACTACAAGGTTCGCGAGCCTCTCCTGTTCCTCCACGTGAACCTCCTCGACAACCGCAGCGAGTTCCAATCCCCCCTGGAGGTGACGCTCCGCCGGGAAGGGGACGACTACGTGGCGGAGGTCTACGGCGCTCTCGCCCTCGCCAACACCATCGCCTTCGTCAGCGAGGCCATCGACCCCATCTCGATCTTCATCGGGCTCACCCGTCGCGGCCTCACGGGGCAGGCCCTCCGCTACCTCCTGTTCGGCGAGGGGGAGACGGGCCTGATGGTCTACGCGATCCTGTTGCGCTACTGGGCCTGGACTCCGGAGGAGGACGTCCGGCCCCTGATCTTCCTCATGAGCGACTGAGAGGCCGAAATGAACGTTTCGAAGCGGGTGCTCGATCCCATCGACCGCGTGACCGAGGTGCTCTTCGGCCTGATCATGGTGCTCACCTTCACGGGCTCGCTCAGCGTCGCCACCGCCGGCCGCGCGGAAGTGAGGGAGATGCTGGTGGGGGCGCTGGGATGCAACCTGGCCTGGGGCGTCATCGACGCCCTCTTCTACCTGCTCGGGATCCTCGCCGAGAAGGGGCGCGCCCTGGCCCTTTTCCGGCGGTTGCGCGCGGCCGCCGATCCCCAGGAAGGGCAGCGCGTGGTAGCGAGTGCCCTTCCCCCGCTGGTCGCGTCCGTCCTCGACGCGTCGCAGTTCGAGGCCGTGCGCGCACGGCTCACCGTGCTTCCCGACCCGCCGGAGCGCCCGCACCTCGGCGCGGAGGACTGGAAGGGAGCGTTCGGGGTCTTCCTGCTCGTGGTCCTCTCCACGCTCCCGGTGGCGATCCCGTTCATCCTCGTCCACGGCGATGCGCATCGCGCCCTGCGCCTCTCGAACGCGGTGGCGGTGGCGATGTTGTTCCTGTGCGGATACGCGACGGGGCGCCTGACGCGGTATCACCCATGGTGGACGGGGCTCGGCATGGTCGTCCTGGGAAGCGCCCTGGTCGCGATGACGATGGCTCTCGGTGGATGACCATCAATCGGGCCTTCCCCCCTCCTGGGCACCGGTCCCCACGCTCCCCACTGGCGCCGCCGTGAGCGAGACGAGGCGCGCCACGAGGATCGCGAGGTAGAGCGGCCCCGTGACCGCCTCGAGGATGGCGAGTGACCGCGCCGCTGGATGAACCGGCAGCACGTCACCGTAGCCGACGGTCGTCAGGGTCACGAAGCTGAAATAGAACCAGGCGCGGGGCCCGTCGGCGGGGTTGATGGCGCCCGAGAACGCCCCCGGACGGAGCAGGGCGAGCAGTGCGTAGGCGTACGCCCAGATCATGCCCAGCAGCACGTAGGCAGCGATGGCCCCCTGGATGCGGTGAAACGTAACGGGCCCGGCCCTCAGCGTTTGCGCGAGGACCACGACCAGGAAGAGGAGCAGGGAGACGACGTTCGTCCCCTGTATCCAGGGCTCGGGCACGGACCACACCCAACTCCCAAGGTTGACCGCCAGGGCGACGACGGCCACCGTCATCGGCACGATCCGGGCCAGTTTGCGCCCACCCAGCGCGAGAACACCGGAGAGCAGGAGGAGCGCGTAGACGACGTCGCCGGCCAGGTGCCGCCCGCTGCCCTGACGGAGGAGCGGAGGGAGGAGGAACACCACGGCGAACAGCAAGCCCGAGAAGAGGGAGAGGCCTCGATCGTCGGCCCAGAACCGCGTCAGGGCGGCCACGATCCTCAACTTCACTGCGCGCGCGGCGGCAGCACGTAGAGAGTCATCGCGAAGATCAGGTAGACCATCAGGACGAGCGCTCCCACGAACCAGGCCGAGCGCCCACTGTTCGTCACCAGGGACGCGGTCATCGTCGCGATCAGCATCATCACCACCGCGCCCGGCCAGAACTGGAGGGTCATCGGCGAGGGGCCGACGGCGTAGCTGAGCAGCACCAGCACCGGGGCCACGAAGAGCGCGATCTGCGATGCGCTCCCGAGCGCGATCCCCACGCTCAGGTCCAGCCGGTCCTTGCGCGCACCGGAGAAGGCGGAGGCCATCTCCGCGGCCGCTCCCACCAGCGCCACCACGATGAAGCCCACGAACGCCTGCGACATCCCGAAGGCTTCCGCCGCCTTCTGAACGGACTCCACGAACACCTCGCTCACGAGGGCCACGAGCACGGTGACCCCGGCCAGGACGCCCAGGGCGAGGCCGATGGGCCACGGCGCCTCCTCCTCCTCCGCATGTTCGGCCCCCGCGAAGAGCTCCCGGTGGGTCTTGAGGGAGAACACCAGGCCGAGGGCGTAGGCGCCGATGAGCAGCACGGCCAGGCCCACGCTCACCTTCTCCGTGAAGCCGGCCGCCGCCGTGGAGTCCGCGACCGACACCGCCGAGGGCACGAGCAGGCCGACGGTGGCCAGGAAGAGCAGCCCGGCCTGCAGGCGGGCGTTCACGCGGTTGTACTCCTGGACGTGGTACCGCAGGCCCCCGATCAGGAAAGACGCGCCCAGCATGAACAGCGTGTTGGTGACGATCGCCCCCGCGATCGACGCCTTCACCAGCATGTATTCGCCCGCGCGCAGGGCGGCCAGCGCGATGACCAGCTCCGTGAGGTTCCCGAGCGTGGCGTTGAGCAGGCCGCCCACGGCGTCACCGGTCCGGGCCGCGACCGCCTCCGTAGCGTGGCTCAGGAGCGCAGCCAGGGGGACGATGGCCAGGACGGAGAGGACGAACAGGAAAGTATGGCTCTCCGGCGCCGCCTTCTCGGCGGCAAACACCACGGGGACGAAGACGAGCAGCCACAGAAGCGGATTGCGGCGGACCTCCGCGAGCAGGACCATCATGTCGGTTCCTCAGGGTGCGGCCCCATGGTCCGGCGGGGACCCCGGCTCGCGAAAGTAACAGGCAGGTAACTTACGGTAGCGCCCCGCGGTTTCCGGAGGTGAGGGCGGGGGTGAGCCCGCCCTCACGGCCACCAGCCTTGGTCTCAGTCATCGCCGTCGCCGCCACCGCCGCGGCGCATCACTCCTCAATCATCGTCGTCATCATGATCATCATGATCATGATGATCGTCATGGTCGTCATCATCGTCATGGTCGTGACGGGGCAGCATCAGCGTATCCATGACGAGCCTGCCCACGTTGTCGCCAATCGTACGTCCGTCCCGGACTGCGGACCGGAAGTGGATGCCGCCGTAGACGCGCGAGTTGTTCGCCTCGTCTGCCGCCTCCGAGAATCTCTTGTGCTTCCGCGGTATGAAGGGAGCGGTGTCGCTCCTGTGCGTGAACGTGGTGTTGTCGCCGAAGAATCGGGCGAGCACTCGGGCCGCCGCACCGCTGAGGCCGCCGTGACCCGACGGGTACTCCTGGTGATTCGGCGTCACAAACAGGGTCTTCCAATCCGGATCGGCCACGGTGGAAGGGTTACCGTCGGTCCCCGCAAGCGGAATGGCGGTGAACGGCCGCCAGAACCGGTACAGGAATTTGGCATCCCAGACCGCAACGCCCGCATCGGCCATCGCGATGTTCAACAGCGCGAACAGCCGCGCGTTCTCCGACAACGTCGTGCGCTGCTCGAGCGCGACGGAGAGGGCGATTCGGTTCCAGTGGGAGATGGTGTTGTCCGTCCAGAAGAAGGCGATGACCGTCTGATCGGCCGAGCGTGACGAGCCGGTGGCGCGCCCCAACGTCTTCACTTCGTTGAAGTCGAAGATATAGGCCGCGCTGGTGAGCGCGGGGGGGCCGCTCGGCCGGAAATGATCGGGCGTCGGCATCGCAAACGGCGTCAATACCGCGAGCCAGGGTGTGACGGCCGGCGTGCCCGGGACCTCGGGCCGCCACCTGCCAACCGCAAAGTCGCCAAAGTCCGGCACGCCACCCGCCGGAAAGCCGTCCGTGCTTCGCTGAGCAAGGAGCTCGTCGGCGACGAATTGGCCCCACTGTATTCCGCGATCGACTGACTCGCTGCTCGCCAGCTTCTCGATCGACGCGTCGCGCTGCCGCAGGAGGCCTGGCGCCTGTGCGGGCAAGAGAGCGCTCAGGGCGACGTACGCCGCCTGCACGGCCGCGGCCCGTCGAGAAGCACCGTGCGGCGCGGCATCCTTGACGAAGTACGGCGTGTAGTGCCGATCGATCCCGTTGACCGCGTCGAACACCGCGGCCTGGGTGATCGCGGCGATTCGCCCGGAATTCTGGGGCGACGTGTTGGTAGCGGTCAGCGCGCTGACCAGAACCTGGTTCCAGTCGGTCACCTCATCGGCCGCGGACACCGACGGCGGGAGCACACCGAGTGCCAGAGCGACGAAGGTCAAGGGAGTCGCGAGTCTGGGGACCATGTTGCACCTCCTAGCGCAAAAGGAACCGAGTCACGGGCAAGGTAGGCGGCGTCCTCCCGGACGGCCATCACGCCCCGCTCCTCTTCCGCTTAATTCCGGCTCCCGCCGCAAGCTGTTCACGCGTATGTGTTAGGCTCCGCGCTGTCTGGCCGGGGGCCCGCTGATGGGCACGACTGTTCCGCCGCCGGTGGTTCGCTTCGCGAGTTTCGAGCTGGACGTATGCACGGGCGAGCTGCACAAGGCCGGCGCCAGGGTGAAGCTCCAGGACAAACCCTTCCGCCTCCTCGCCGCGCTCCTGGAACGGCCCGGTGAGCTGGTCACGCGCGAGGAGCTGTGCGGCCGGCTCTGGCCGGCGGACACCTTCGTCGACTTCGACAACAGCCTCAACAACGCGGTCAATCGCGTGCGCGCGGCGCTCGGAGACGCGGCGGATCGCCCTCGGTTCGTCGAGACGGTCGGCGGCTATGGGTATCGCTTCATCGCCCCCGTGGAGACCACGCCGCAGGTCGCCCCCGTCCCGGCCCCTTCCGCCGCGGCCAAGCCTCCCCCGCGGGTCGCGTGGCGAACGGTCGTCATCGGCCTGGCGCTGCTCGCGCCACTGCTGGCCGGGACAGCCGGCTGGCAGGCCTGGCGCTCGCGGCAGCCCTACGCTGGCCCCCTCCGCTCGCTGGCCGTGCTCCCTTTCGACAACCTGTCCGCGGATCGGGAAGAGGAGTACCTGGCCGACGGCATCACCGACGCGCTGATCACCGAGCTGGCGGGGATCCGATCCCTTCGTGTCATCTCGCGGCAGTCCGTGCTCCGGTACAAGGACAGCGCCAAACCCATGCCCGAGATCGCGCGCGAGCTGGGCGTCGATGGGATCGTGGAAGGCGCGGTGCTCCGGAGCGGGAACCGCGTACGTGTCAGCGCCCAGATCATCCACGCTCCTCGCGATCAGCATCTCTGGGCCCGGAATTTCGAAGGGGGGACCGGCGACATGCTCGTGCTGCAGGCCGAGATCGCCCGCTCCGTCGCCAACGGCGTCCGTGCGACGCTGACGGCGCCCGAGCAGGCGCGCTTCGCGCACGCAGCCGACGTCGATCCCGAGGCCTACGACCTCTACCTGCGGGGCCGCTACTTCTTCAACCGCCGGTGGGTCGACGACCCGGAGACGGTTCTGCTCAAGTGCGTGAGTTACCTGCAGCAGGCGGTCCAGAAGGATCCGCGGTTCGCTCTGGCGCACGCCACCCTGGCCATCTGTTATGTCCCGCTCGGAAACGCGGGATTCCTCCCACCCTGGGAGGCCATACCGCGGCTCGACAAACACGCGCGGAAGGCCCTGGAGCTGGACCCCGAGCTCGCGGAAGGCCACCTCGCCCGGGCGAGCAGCTTTTTCCTCCAGTTCAACTGGGACCAGGCGGAAGTGGAATACCGGAAGGCCATCGAGTCCAACCCCGGCGATGCCCTTGTCCGGCTGTGGTACTCCTACTTCTTGCTGACCGTCGGGCGGCTCGAGGAGTCCCTCGCCCAGAGCGCCCGGGGAATGCGGACCGACCCCTTCCACCCGTTGCTTTTCGGCAACCATGTCTCGGCGTTGGGCGAGCTCGGCCGCGATGACGAGGCGCTGGCGTGGGCGCGGCAAATGGTGGAGATCGAGCCTGCAGCCAGGGCGCTCGGACGACAGTACCTGCGGCTCGGCCGTGAACAGGAAGCGCTCGCGGAGTTCGAGCGGGCGGGATGGGAAGAAGGGATCGCGCGCATTTTGGCCCTGAGAGGCGACCGGTCGGGCCTGCGCGCCTTGCTGGGCCGCCTCGACGAGCGAGCGAAGAAGAGGTACGTCTCGCCGGTCGAATTCGCCGTGCTGCTCACCGCCCTCGGCGAGAAGGATGCGGCGTTCGCCCGGCTCGAAGAGGCCTACCGGACGAGAGCGCCGCGATTGAAGGACCTGAAGACCTCCTGGGAGTTCGCACCGCTGCGCTCCGACCCTCGTTGGGCCGACCTCGTGGATCGCCTGAAGCTCGGTTGATCCCCGGCCACAGCCTGCTTCCGCAGAAGTAACAGCCAGGTAACTTACGGTAGCGCCCCGCAGTTTCCGGATAGCCGCCCCCGGCTCCCGGGTCTACCTTGGGGCGGACGATGACGGCGGCGGAGCCCTACGCGGCCGGCCGGCGCCGCCGTCCCTCGCGAAAGGAGCTGCCCCCGTGTCTTCCGAATCGACGCGCCTCGAGCACGACCTGCTGGGGGACAAGGCCGTGCCCGCCTCCGCCTACTATGGCGTCCAGACCGCCCGCGCCCTCGAGAACTTCCACATCTCGGGGGTCGAGCTGCGCCTGTACCCGAACTTGATCAAGGCCTTCGCGATGGTGAAGCTGGCCGCGGCCCGCGCCAACTTCGAATGCGGCCAGTTCAGCAAGGAGGTCCTGACGGGCATCGAGAAAGCCTGCCAGGAGCTCATCGACGGAAAGCTGCACGACGAGTTCCGGCTGGACGTCTTCCAGGGCGGCGCGGGCACCTCGACCAACATGAACGCGAACGAGGTGATCGCGAACCGCGGGCTGGAGCTGACCGGCCACAAGAAGGGCGAGTACAAAATCATCGATCCCCACGACCATGTCAACTGCTCCCAGTCCACCAACGACGCCTACCCCACCTCGCTGCACGTCGGGATGGCGCTGGGGAACGTCCAGCTCGTGGCTGCCATCAAAGAGCTCATCGCGTCGTTCCGGGCCAAGGGCAAGGAGTTCGCGCCCATCCTCAAGATGGGACGGACGCAGCTCCAGGACGCCGTGCCCATGACGCTGGGCCAGGAGTTCGAGGCCTTCGCGGCGACGCTGGCCGGCGAGGTGGCGGCGCTGGAACGCATCCAGAACGTCCTCTGCGAGACAAACATGGGGGCGACGGCCATCGGCACCGGTCTCAACGCGCCCGCCGGCTACGCGCAGAAGTGCACCGATCACCTGGCCAAGATCACCGGCTTCCCCATCCACCTGGCCGAGAACCTGATCGAGGCGACCCAGGACACGCAGGCCTTCGTCCTCTACTCCTCGTGCATGAAGAGCCTGGCCATCAAGCTCTCGAAGGTCTGCAACGACCTGCGCCTGCTCTCCTCCGGACCGCGCTGCGGCCTGCGCGAGATCAACCTCCCGGCCAAGCAGCCGGGATCCTCGATCATGCCGGGCAAGGTCAACCCCGTCATCCCCGAAGTGGTCAACATGGTCTGCTTCCGCGTGATCGGGTCCGACCTGACCGTCTCCATGGCCGCGGAGGCGGGACAGCTCCAGCTCAACGTGTTCGAGCCGGTGATCGCGGCCTGCATCTTCGAGGCGCAGACCATGTTCGTCAACGCCGCGCGCACGCTGCGCGTACACTGCGTGGACGGCATCACTGCCAATGCGGACGTGTTGCGCCACTACGTGGATTACAGCATCGGCACCGTCACCGCCCTGAATCCCGTGATCGGCTACGACAAGGCCACCGCCCTGGCCGCGGAGGCGATGAAGACGGGCCGCGGGATCCTCGATCTCCTGCGCGAGAAGAAGATCCTCAGCGAGGAACAGATCGCCAAGGTGCTCGACCCCGCGGCCATGACCGGCCAGGGGCGGCCGTCGTAGGAAGGAGGATGGACATGAAACGCATTCTCTGTGTGGGGCTCGCGGCCGCCGTCGCGTTGCCGGCGTTGGCCCAGGATCCCCCGGGGCCCATCCCACCGGCGGCGCTGAAGCCCGCCGCCATCGGCATGTACGTCTACCCGGGGTCGGGCCAGGACGCGGGAAAGCAGGCCGAAGACGAGAACTTCTGCTACACCTGGGCCCGCCAGCAGACGGGCGTCGACCCCACGGTGGCGGCGGCGCCCGTGGAGGCGGCGGAGGTGCCTCGCGGGGACACGGTGAAGGGAGCGGCGGGCGGCGCGGTGGTCGGCACCGCCGTGGGCGCCATCGCCGGCGGCACGGGCGAAGGGGCGGCCATCGGCGCGGTGGCGGGAGCGGCCAAGGGCCGCCGCACGCGGAAGAAGAAGCAGAAGGAAGCCGAGGCGCAAGCGCAGCAGGCCACCCAGAACCAGAACACCCAGCAGAAGGACACGTTCAAGAAGGCCTGGGGAGCCTGCCTCGAGGGCCGGGGTTACAGCGTCAAGTAGGAAAGCCGTTTGACGAGAGGGAGGCCGTACATGAAGAAGAGCTTCGTCGCCATCATCGCGATCGCCGCCGCCGTTCCCGCGCTGGCCGCGCAACAGGCCGGAGGGACGGCGCCAGCGGCGGCGCCGCCGAAGCCGGCCACCTTGGGGCTTTACGTCTACCCCGCCAAGAGCCAGGACGCGACCAAGCAGGCCGCGGACGAAAACGAGTGCTACACGTGGGCGCGCGGGCAGACGGGGATCGATCCCACCGCCGCCCCGACGGCCGTGGCGGCAGCGGAAGTCCCCAAGGGAGGCGCGGTGAAAGGCGCGGCCCGCGGGGCGACCAAGGGCGCCATCGTCGGGTCCGTCGGGGACGACGACCGGCAGCGCGATGAAGGCAACCTCTCCGCCGGAGAAGGCGCAGGGGCGGGAGCGGCGGCGGGCGCGGTGAAGGGACGCCGCGGGCAGAAGAAGGCCCAGAAGCAGGCGGAAGCGCAGGCCCAGGAGGCCACGAAGACCCAGGACGCCGCGACCAAGGACACGTTCAAGAAGGCCTGGGGCGCGTGCCTGGAGGGCAAGGGTTACAGCATCAAGTAGGAGGGAGATCCCCATGGGTCCGCGTTTGGACGTCGCGCGCCGCGCGGTGGCGCTCGCTACCGCTATCTCGTTCGCTCTGTCTCCGGCCGCGCCGCTCGTGGCCGCGCCCGCCCAGGCACCCGCGGCCCCACCGGCCGTCGGCCCTCCCGCTCCCAAGCCCACGGCCGCCCAGAAGGCGGCCGCAGCGTCGCCCGCTCCCGCAACACCCGCCGTGACACCTCCCGACGGGGGCTGGCCCCGCGCGTACGCCACGCCGAGCGGCGGCAAGATCATCGTCTACCAGCCGCAGATCGCGAGCTGGGAAGGGCAGAAGCAGATGACCGCCTACGCGGCGGTGTCGTACGAGGCCAAGGGCGCGCCCAAGCCGGCCCTGGGCAGCGTCAAGCTCGAAGCCAGCACGAAGGTCTCGGTGGCCGAGCGGCTGGTGAGCTTCAAGGACCTCCGCATCACGGAATCGAACTTCCCCACGCTTCCGAAGGAACAGACGCGCGACGTGGTGGCGGAAGTCGACAAGTCGATCCCCGACCAGGAGCGCGTCATCGCGCTGGACCGCGTGCTGGCCAGCGTGGACCGCAGCCAGATCATCCCCAAGGAGGTTCCGGGCGTGAAGGCGGACCCGCCCGTCATCTTCTCGAGCCAGACGCCGGCCGTGCTCGTGAACATCGACGGCGAGCCGATCTGGAGCCCGATCAAGGAGAACGACCTCAAGTACGCCGTCAACACGAACTGGGACCTGTTCCTCCACGATCCGACCAAGACCTACTACCTGCGCAAGGAGGGGGTCTTCCTGAAGGCGGCCGACCTCAAGGGGCCGTGGGGCCCGGCGGGCCAGCTGCCGGGGAGCTTCGCCAAGCTGCCCGCCGACGACAACTGGAAGGAGGTCAAGGCCGTCCTTCCCGGAAAGAAGATCGACGCCAAGCAGGCGCCCCGCGTGTTCGTGAGCACGGTGCCGGCGGAGATGATCCTCATCGAAGGCAAGCCGGCCTACCAGCAGGTCGTGGGCACGTCGCTCTACTGGGTCGGCAACAGCGACAACGACCTCTTCCGCGTCGGCCAGACCGGCCCCGTTTACTTCCTCGTGGCCGGACGGTGGTTCAGCTCGCCCGGATTCGAAGGACCCTGGACCTTCGCCACCCCGACCCTCCCCGCCGACTTCCAGAAGATCCCGCTCGAGCACCCGCGTTCGCGCGTGCTGGCCTCCGTACCCGGCACGGCCCAGGCGGCGGAAGCCGTGCTGCTCGCGCAGGTCCCCCAGACCGCGCGCGTGAACAAGAAGCAGACCAAGGCGCCCGAGGTCGCCTACGCGGGCGAGCCGAAGTTCGAGAAGGTCGAGAAGACCAAGGTCGAGCGCGCCGTCAACACCGACAAGAGCATCATCAAGGTCGGCGACATGTACTACATGTGCTACGAGGGCGTGTGGTTCATGGGCAGCAGCCCGACCGGCCCCTGGACGGTGGCCAGCAAGGTGCCGGGTGAGATCTACGAGATCCCGATCAGCTCGCCCGTTCACAACGTCACCTACGTCACGGTCGAGGACGACGACGACGACGAGTGGGCGACCTTCGCCACGGCGGCCATGTACACCGGAGTCATGGTGGCCTGGGGCTGCGCGGTCTGGGGCAGCGGCTGGTACTACCCGCCGTATTACGGCGGCTTCTACGGCGGCTATCCCTATTACCGTGGCTATTACCCGACCTACGGTTACCGCGCTTCGTACAACCCCTGGACGGGCGCTTACAGCCGCGGCGTGTCGGCCTACGGACCCTACGGGGGCGCCGGCGTCAGCGCGCGCTACAACCCTCGCACCGGCACTTATTCACGCGGCGCCGCTGCATACGGTCCCTATGGCTCGCGCGCCGCCGGCTCGGCCTACAACCCGCGCACGGGCGCCTACGGCGCGACGCGCCAGGGTTCGAACGTGTACGGGAGCTGGGGCGCGACGTCGGTCCAGCGCGGCGACCAGTGGGCCACCACGGCGCGGGCGACGAACAACATGACCGGTACGACCACGCGGGCCACGCGCACGAGCGGCGGAGGGGCGGCGGTCAGCCGCACTGGCCCCGCCGGGGGCACCGTGGCACGGACAGGGAGCGGCGACGTCTACGCCGGCCGCGACGGCAACGTCTACCGCCAGTCGGGCGGAAGCTGGCAGAAGTACGACAACGGGAACTGGGGCTCGGTGGACCGGCCCGCGCCTACGACCCGTTCCGCCGGAGCGGGCACGACCTCGTCCTCGACGGTGGGGCCGCCGGCGCGCGCCGGTTCGGGGACGATGGACCAGCTCAACCGCGACTCGTATTACCGCTCGGAAGGGGCCCAGCGCACGCGTGACTACGGCAGCTACCAGCGCAGCGGAAGTGGGTCCAGCTCCTACCGCTCCAGCGGCAGCTATTCCGGCGGCGGCCGGGCTCGTGGCGGCGGCGGAGGGAGGCGGCGCTGAACGTGGGCCTGGCCACTCCGCTCCCGGCGGACGCACCGCAGGTGCGCGTCGAGACGAAGGTTCCCCCCGAGCGGGGGCGGACGTGGCTCGCCCGCGGCGCGACGGCGGTCCTCGTCGTTTCGTTGTGGCTCTGCCCGGCGCCGTCGGGCCTCGACGGTGTCGCCTGGCACCTGTTCGCCCTGTTCGTCGCCGCCATCTTCTCGGTCGTGGTGGGCGCCCTGCCCATCCTCACCGCCTCCGTGCTGGCGCTGGCGGCGGCCGTGCTCACCGGCACGCTCTCGCCCGCCAACGCGTATTCGGGCTTCGCGAACGGAACGATCCTCCTCATCGTGGTCGCCTTCCTCGTCGCCCGGTCCGTGGTGAAGTGCGGCCTGGGTGAGCGCCTGGGCCATCTCGTGGTGAGCGCGTTCGGCCGCTCGACCCTGGGCCTCGGCTACAGCGTGTTCCTCGTCGACGGGCTCATCGCCCCCGCCTTCCCCAGCAACACCGCCCGCTCGGGCGTGCTCTACCCGCTCGTCCTCTCGGTGGCGGAAGCGGCGGGCGTGCGGCCGGGTGACGAGGGGCGGCAGCGCCTGGGCCGCTTCCTCATGTTCTCGGGCATGGCCAGCCTCACCGTGTCGTCCGCCCTGTGGTTCACGGCCATGGCCGCCAACCCCCTGGGAGCGGCGATCGCGAAGGGGTACGGCGTCGACATCGGGTTCGGCTCGTGGCTCGTCGCCTCCTCGGTGCCGACGCTGGTCGCGATGGCCCTCCTCCCGCTGCTCCTCTACAAGGTCATCAAACCGGAGGTGACGGCGACGCCCGATGCTCCCCGCGCCGCCCGCCGCGCGCTGGAAGCGATGGGACCGCTCCGCCGGGACGAGAAGATCGTGGCCACCACCTTCGTGGGCATGGTCGTGCTCTGGGGAGCGGCCGCGACCCTGGAGCTCGACTCCACCGCCATCGCCTTCCTGGGCCTCGGCATCCTGCTCGCCACCGGTGTGCTGACCCTCGGCGACATCGCCAAGGAAGGCGACGTGCTGGCGACGTTCATCTGGTTCGCGGTGCTCTTCACGCTGAGCGGCCAGCTCGATGCGCTCGGCTTCATGGGCTATCTGGGCGGACGTCTGGCCGGGATTTGCGGCGGCTTCACGCCGCTCCTGGCCGGCGTCATCCTCATCGTGGCCTACGTGCTCCTGCACTACCTGTTCGTGAGCCAGACCGCCCACCTCCTCGCCCTCTTCGGCGTGTTCCTCGACGTGGGCAGACAACTGGGAGTGCCGCTCGCGCCGCTGGCCTTCCAGCTCCTCTTCGCGACGAACTTCTTCTCCGCGAACACTCCCCAGGGCTCGAGCGCGAACCTGCTCTTCGCGGGCAGCGGCTATCTCTCGCAGGGCGACCTCTACCGGCTGGGCGCCCTCACCACCGCCTTCAACCTGGGCATCTACCTCGTCGTGGGGACCCCATGGCTGGTCCTGGTGAGCCGATGACCGGGGCCCGGAGGCTCGTGCGACAATCTCAACCCCCGGAAAGTGCGGGCGCGCTCCGTCTCGCGGTGCTCGAGCCGCGCCGCCTGGGGATGTGTAAGCGGCTGTTCCAGGAATACTGACATCCGGCCGTAACGGCCGAGGAGGAGTGAGGAACATATGCAAATCCGGACACTGGCCGTCGCGGCCGCGCTGAGCTTCGTGAGCGCGGGCGCCTTCGCACAGGACGTCAAGGTGGACTTCGACAAGGCTGCGGACTTCACCAA
>Ga0111539_10000119_pt1 | contig 87893 bp, 76 predicted proteins | sample RhiMethybrSRZTD1_FD_79667 | JGI IMG/M metagenome (GOLD analysis project Ga0111539, IMG submission 79667) | Populus rhizosphere microbial communities from Tennessee, USA - Rhizosphere MetaG P. TD hybrid SRZTD1 (version 2) (version 2) | ecosystem: Host-associated > Plants > Roots > Rhizosphere >...
CGCCGTCGGTCTCCATGCGGCAGCGGACTTCGATGCGCGCCTCGCTGGTCCGTGCGAGCGCATCGACGCAGTTGTGCAGCAAGTTCAGCAGTGCCTGTTCGATCATCGCGGCGTCGGCGCGAACCTCCAGGCCTGGCGGCTCTACACTCGACGCGAAAGCAATTCCCTTGCCGGCGAGCACGGCACTCATGAGTTGCTCGACCTTCTGTACCAGGCCGGCAACGCGCACCGCGCGCAGTACTGGCTGAGTGCGTTCCGCCATCTTGCGATAGCGCTCCACGAAACTCATCAGCCCGGCGCTGCGTCGCGCGATCGTGTCGATGGCGCCGGCGACGTCAGCGACGTGCCGATCGCTGGACGGACCAGCCTCGCTGCGCAGCTCAGCGACCAGTGGACGCACGCTCTCGGCGAGCGACGCGATCGGCGTCAACGAATTCATCATCTCGTGCGCCAGGATGCGCACCAGGTCGTGCCACGCCTGCAGCTCCGCCTCATCGAGCTCGCTGCCGATGTTCTGCAGCGACAACACGCGCTGATCCATCGCGCCCGCGACGAACTGCGCTGCCGACGCGAGCATGCGCTGCCCGTTAGCGAGGCGTATGACCGTGCGCCGTCCCGGCGCAAGCTCGCGCAATTCGGCAGCGGCGGCGCCGAGCATTGGAAGCTGCTCGAGTCGAGCAACCGGTATGCCCACCAGCTGTCGCGCGGCGCGGTTCGCCAGCGTGACCGAGCCACCCGGCTCGACGATCAACATCGCGACGCTCGAGGTATCGAGCAGCGCCTGCTGCGACTCGACCTGGCGCTGCAGCGACGTTCTCGACGAGCTCAATCCGGTAGCGGCGCGATCGATGGCTTCGGCGAGCGCACGGAAACCTCGCGTCGCCGTGGTATCCCGCGACGGCCGCTCGAAATCGCCAGCAGCGAGTCCGCTGACGAACTGCGCCAGCATGCGATCGCCCCGCGTGACATGACGTCGCAGCTCGAATACCAGCACTGCTGCCACGGCCGCGACGACGAGCGCAGTCGCGTAGAGTCGTTGCGTGACGAGCAACTGCAGGATCGCGAACGCGCCCGCGCCGAGCAGCGCGGCACGCAAGGCGATGCCAAGGCTATACAGTCCGGCCGACATCGTTCGCTCCTCAGTCTCAGAGACCATGCTTCGCCATGCGGCGATACAGCGCCGGACGGGTCAGTCCGAGCGCCGCCGCCGCCTGCGAAATGTTGCCTTGATAGTGCGCGAGCGCGCGCTCGATGGCGCTGCGCTCGATCGAATCGAGGGCGAACTCGGCGCCGGGCAGTGGCGCGGGCGCCGCGCCGAGGAACGGAAAATCCTCGGGCCCGAGCTTCTCTGCGGCCGCCAGGATCGTGGCCCGTTCCACCGCGTGACGCAGCTCGCGCACGTTGCCAGGCCAGCCGTAGTCTTCGAGCGCCGCGAGCGCCTGCGGCGACAACCTGCGACGCGGCACGTTGTACTTGCGCGAGTACGCAGCGAGGAAATGCTCGAGCAGCGCCGGGATGTCTTCGCGCCGCTCGCGCAGCGGCGGCAGCACGATCTCGACCGTCTTGATCCGGAACAGCAGATCCTGACGAAACACTTCGTCGCGCGCGAGATCGGCGAGCGTGCGATTCGTCGCAGTCACCAGTCGCACGTCGATCGGCACCGGCCGTGTCGCGCCAACCGGCAATACTTCGCGACGCTCCAGCACCGTGAGGAGCTTGCGCTGCAGATGGAGCGGCAGATTGCCGATCTCGTCGAAGAACAGCGTGCCGCCCTGCGCTGCCTGGATCCGGCCTACCCGATCTGTGTCGGCGCCGGTAAATGCGCCGCGGCGATGACCGAACAACTCGCTCTCGAACAGCGCATCGGGAAGCGCGCCGAGATCCACGCTGACGAATGGCTGCGCAGCGCGCGGCGAGAGCCGGTGAATCTCGCGCGCAGTGAGCTCCTTGCCGGTGCCGCTTTCGCCGAGGATCAGCACGTTCGCATCGGTCGGCGCAGCGCGACGCACGAGATCGAACACGCGGCGCAGCGCCGGCGCGCTACCGATGATTCCGCCGGCCGGTGCGGAGCTGGCGCTCGCGAGCGCTGCGTTGCGCGACCTGAGGTCAGCGGCTTCGCGACGCGCTTGTGCAAGCGAAACGGCAGCGGAGATCGTCGCGACGAGTTTGTCGTTCTGCCACGGCTTCAGCACGAAATCGACCGCGCCGCTCTTCAACGATTCGACCGCGAGCGAGACGCCGCCGAATGCTGTCATCAGCACCACGGATATGTGCGGATCGAGCGCGTGAATACGCGCGAGCCAATCGAGGCCCTCGCGCCCGCTGTGGGCACCGACCGCGAAGTTCATGTCCAGCAGCACCGCATCCGCGGGCTCCTCGAGCGCATCCGCAAGATGCGCCGGACTCGAGAGTGCCTGGACGTTCGAGACCGCGCTCGCGAGAGCCATGCGCGCGGCAATGAGGACGTCCGGATCGTCGTCGACGACGATCACTCGGCCTGGAAGAGCAGGTTTGACCATGTACGTAAACGTACAGCGGCTGTCCGTTTTCGTACAGTCTACTGTGCGGTTCTGAGCGTAAGCCACTGAATTGTGAGCTGAACGTAAATGGCATCGCGGTTGCACTACCAAGGTCCATGACCATGGACCGTCAGCTGCCCCAGCCGCGATTCCGCCGCAGCGTGCTCATCGCTGCCGGTGTCGCGGTGGTGCTGCTGGCATTCATTCTGATCGCGCAGCCGTTCAATTCCGGCCGCAGCGTACGCATGCGCGCAGTCGCCGTTTCCGTGGCGACTGTCGAGCGTGCCGTGTTCCGCGACTTCGTGCCGCTGCGCGGCCGCATCGTGCCGCGTGACATCGTCTACCTCGATGCGCAGGAAGGCGGGCGAGTCGAGCGCGTGCTGGTCGAAGCCGGCGATGTCGTCACCGCGGGTCAGCCGCTGCTCGAGTTCGGCAATACCGAGCTGCAGCTCGAAGTGATCGATCGCGAGACGCGGCTGATCGAGCAGATCAACAACCTGCGCGGCACACAGACGGCGCTGGAGCAGAACCGCGTCGCGAACGAGCAGCACCTCGCCGAGATCGATTACAACACCGTGCGGCTCACGCGCCTCGCGCAGCGGCGCACGAGTCTCGCCGATCGTGGCGCCACCTCGGCGGAGGAGAAAGAAAAGGTCAGCGACGAGCTCGCGTACTATCGGCAGCTGCGGCCGTTGATCGCCGACACGACACAGAAGCAGGAAGCGATGCGGCTGCAGCGGTTGCCGGAGATCCGCGACGGGCTGGAAAAACTGCAGCAGGATCTTGCGATCACGCGCGGCAAGCTCGACAACCTCATCGTGCGCGCGCCGGTCGCGGGGCGGTTGACGGAGATGGACCTGAAGGTCGGACAGAACTGCGAGCGCGGCCGCCGGCTCGCGGAAATCACTCCCGACGCTGGATTCAAGCTGGCGGCGGACGTCGACGAGTTCTATCTCGGTCGGCTGCGCATCGGCCAGGCTGCCTCGGTGCGCATCAACGACACGGACTGGACGCTGCACATCACGCGCGTCTATCCGCAGGTCAAGAACGGCACCTTCCTCGTCGACCTGGCGTTCGACGGCGAGCAACCCGCGGGACTGCTGCCGGGCCAGGCTGTGCAAGGCAGGCTCGCGCTCGGCAGCGACTCGCAGGCACTGGTGCTCGCGGCCGGCGCCTTCCTGGAACGCAGCGGCGGCGATTGGGTATTCGTACTGACGGACGACGATACGGCGCAGCGCCGTCGCGTGCGCATCGGTCGCCGCAGCGCCGAGCAGGTGGAAATCCTCGGGGGCCTCACGGCGGGCGATCGCGTGATCGTCTCCGACTATTCCGGCCTGGAACGCATCGACCGCATCGAACTGACAAAATGAGGACGTGTAAATGCTGAAGCTCGATAACGTCGGCAAGAGCTACCGCACCAGCGAAGTGGAGACGCGCGCGCTCGACAGCGTCTCGCTAGAGATCGGTGCCGGCGAATTCGTCGCCGTGATGGGCCCCTCGGGCTGCGGCAAGTCGACGCTGCTGAACGTGCTCGGCCTGCTCGACAGCCCGAGCGAAGGCGACTTCTGGTTCTGCGGCGAGAACGTCGCGCGCTACTCGGAACGCCAGCTCACCGCGCTGCGCCGCGCCGCGCTCGGGTTTATCTTCCAGAGCTTCAACCTCATCGACGACCTCAGCGTCGCGGAGAACGTCGACGTGGCGCTGCTCTACCGGCGCGTCGCGGCGAGTGAGCGCAAGCGCCGGATTGCAGAAGCGCTCGAACGAGTTGGCATTCCGCATCGCGCGAAGCACCTGCCGCAACAGCTGTCGGGCGGCCAGCAGCAGCGTGTCGCAATTGCGCGCGCGCTGGTCGCAAATCCGAAGCTGATCCTCGCCGACGAGCCGACCGGCAACCTCGACACTGCCAACGGCGACACGGTCATGAGCCTGCTCACCAGCGTCGCCGATGCGGGGACGACCGTCGTGATGGTGACGCATTCGCTCGCCCACGCGGCGCACGCGAGGCGCACGATCAAACTGCTCGACGGCCGCATCGTCAGCGAAACGCTGCTGGCGGCCTGACATGCTGCGTCACTACTTCCTTGCAGCTGTGCGCAACCTGGCGCGCAACAAGCTCTACTCGACCATCAACGTCGTGGGTCTCGCCGTGGGATTCGCCGCGGCCACGCTCATTGCGCTGTTCGTGCGCGACGAGCTGAGCTTCGATCGGCAATGGCCGCAGCACGAGCGCATTCATGTAGTCGCCGCGAGCTTGCAGCTGGAGGGACGCGGGCCGATCGAGTCGCAGGGGGCCAACGCCGATGCCGCCGTCCGGCTGCGGACGCGCGTGCCGCCGGAGGTTGCGGTCGCGCGGCTGACGCCCGAGGAGCACACTGTTCGCCGCGGCGACTTCGAGGCGAACGAAACGGTGAGCTTCGTCGATCCGCAGTTTTTCGACATCCTGCAGATGTCGACGCTCGCCGGCACGCTCGACTCGGTGCTGCAGCGGCCGGACACCCTGGTCCTCACGGCCAGCACCGCGCGCAAATACTTCGGCCGCATCGACGTCATCGGCGAAACGCTGGAGCTGGATCGCCAGCACGCAATGCGTGTTGCCGCAGTCGTGGCCGATCTGCCGTCCAACGTTCATCTGAGCGCGACGCTGTTCGCGGCGGGGCGGGCAGCGTTCTCGCCGCTGACCGCCGCCGACGCGACTCCGTGGCCACCGCGCGGCCTGTCGCTCAACACGCTGACCTACGTGAAACTGCCGCCGGGGATGGCACCGGAACGGGTCGCGCGCGAGCTGACCGCAATGTCAGCGGAATACAAGGCGGCCGTAGGGGTCGTGTTGCCGATGAAGCTGGTGCCGATTGCGGACGTGCACATGAGGCTGCCGCAATTCAGCGCGGTACCGGCCGGCAACGCGACCGTGCTCTACATCGTCTCGGTGATCGCCCTGCTCATCGTTGCGATTGCCGCGATCAACTTCGTTACGCTGATGACAGCGCGGGCGGCGCGGCGCGCCACCGAGATCGCGGTCCGCAAGACCGTCGGCGCAGAGCAGCGCGACCTGATGATCCAGTTCACAGGTGAATCGATCCTGCATGCACTGCTCGCCCTCATCATCGGCTTCGCGCTGGTCGAGCTGCTGCTGCCAGCCTTCAATGACTTCACACAACGCACGATCCATCTGAGTTACACGCGCGACTGCGCGTTCGTCGCTGCAATCGGCTTGCTTGCCGCGTTCACCGGCGGTCTCGCTGGCATCTATCCCTCGCTGGTGCTGTCGCGGTTTCGTCCCGCGCAAGTATTCAAAGGCGGGCCGCTGCCGACCGGCGGTTCCGCCGCAGTCCGGCAGACGCTCGTGGTCACGCAATTCGCCGTCCTGATCACGTTGATCGTCGCGGCGACGGTGGTCTATCGTCAGGTGAACTTCGCGATGAACGAAGGCTGGCGACTCGACAAGGACCAGGTGCTGGCCATCAGCAGCTCCTGCGGCAATGCGTTTGCAACGGAGCTGCGCAAGCTCCCGGGGGTGCGCGCCGCAGCGTGCTCGGGCGGCGCGCCTTACGCGTGCTGCGGAGGCAGCGGCGTACTCGGTCCCGACGGCACGCAACTCTCCATGTCGGCCGTGGCCATCGAGCCTGGCTTTTTCGAGTTGTACGGACTGCGCCAGCCGCTCGCCGGCCGCCTGTTCTCGGCCGACCATCCCGGGGAAGTCGGACCGCGCGGCGGCGACAGCCGCTTCATCGGACCGGTGATCCTCAACGCAACCGCGACGCGACTGCTCAATTTCGCCTCGCCGCAGGCTGCGATCGGTCAGGTCATCCGCCAGCCGCCAGGCCGCTACAACACCGGCGTCGAATCCGAGATCGTCGGCGTCGTCGAGGATTTTCCGGTCAGCAGTCTGCGCGACCCGATCGAGCCCATCGTGTTCTTCACCGACGCCGGGTTCTTCAACATGGTCAGCGTCAAGCTCGACGGCCGGCAGATTCCGCAGACGCTCGCGGCCATCGACAAGCTGTGGAAACAGGTCGGCGAGCCACGCCCGATCAATCGCTGGTTCGCCGACGCGTTCCTCGAGGACCTGTATCGCGAGGACCTGCGCCAGGGACAAATGGCTGCGGTGTCCGCGAGCATCGCAGTGTTCATCGCCTGCCTCGGCCTGTTCGGTCTCGCAGCGTTCACGGCGGAACGGCGCACGAAGGAAATCGGCGTGCGCAAGGCGCTCGGCGCCAGCCGCAGCGACATCGTGCGCATGCTGCTGTGGCAATTCACGAAGCCGGTGCTGTGGGCGAACCTGATCGCGTGGCCGGTCGGCTGGTACGTCATGCATCGCTGGCTGGAGCGCTTCGCATATCGCACCGAGATCGAGCCGTGGATGTTGCTCGGCGCGAGCGCGCTCGCGATCGTGATAGCGCTGGCCACCGTCGCGACGCACGCCTTTGTCGTTGCGCGGGCACGGCCGGTGACTGCACTGAGATATGAGTAGGTCGGGCTTCAGCCCGACTCCTGGCAAGTTCGAGAAACTATCGATTCGCGCATCGATGCGCGCCTTCATGTCGGCCCGAGTGAACGTACCGTAAGTGCGTCGTCTCGACGCTCATGACCTTGTCCCTCATATCCAAACAGGTATAAACTCCAATGACCAACGCCACGGATCGGCGGCGACCTCTCTTCTGGGAAGGGTCTTCGAAAAGGGACTTCAAGGAATTCCCCATCGAGGTGCAGAAGGATCTCGGCGTGGCGCTCTTCATCGTTCAGATCGGAGCAACGCCGCCATCAGCCAAGCCTTGGAAGGGGTTGGGTTCCGGCGTGCTCGAGCTTGTCGATGACTACTTTGGCGATACGGTATCGAACCGTGTACACGATCAGGATTCGCGACAGCGTTCACGTGCTCCATGCCTTCCAGAAGAAATCAAAATCCGGAATCGCTACGCCGCTGCCGGACATCGGGCTGGTCGAAAGCAGGTTGAAGGCCGTCGTTGCAAGACATCACATGGCCAACAGGTGACCAACATGACGCGGAAAAAGCTGCATAAGGGAACGCACAACGTCCTGGTCGATCTTGGATTCGACGATGCGGAAGAGCTCTCCGCCAAGGCCATTCTGGCCCTGAAGCTCAACCAGCTCATCGATGCGCAGGCCCTCAGTCAGGCGCAAGCCGGGGATATTCTCGGCATGCCGCAGCCGAAGATTTCCGCGATTCGCAACTACAAGCTGCAGGGCATTTCGCTTGAGCGGCTGATGCACGCGCTTACAGCTCTTGGTCAGCACGTGGAGATCGTGGTGACGCCGTCCCGGCGAGGCGCTCCGGCGGGCATCAAGGTCGCGGTCTAGAGAAGAAGTCGGGCTGAAGCCCGACCTACGCCGCTATGCAGTCTCGCGGCGTTGATTGCGCGAGCGGGCGACCACGCTCCGGTCGCGCGACGGGCCGTGCGACTGACGGAACATGAGTGCCGATTCGACGACGTGCCCGGAGCGGTCGTACGGCTCGCCACGCAGCTGGCGCAGCAGCAGCTCGGCCGCCTGCGCCGCCATCGAAGGAATCGGCTGGCGGATGGTGGTGAGCGCCGGCCACACCTGGCTCGCGAGCGGCACATCGTCGAAGCCCACCACGGACAGATCCTCGGGAATCGCCAGCCCCAGGCCATGCGCCACCGCGAGCACGCCGGCGGCCATCTCGTCGTTGCTGGCGAAGATCGCGGTTGGACGCCTGGCGGCGGGCACCTGCAGGAGCTTGCGCGCGCACTCGACGCCCGAGTCATAGGAGTTGTAGCCCTGCACGATCAGCTTCTTGTCGAGCGCCAGCCCGCACTTGCGCAGGCCGTCGCGATAGCCCTGGAAGCGGTGCGCGACGGCTGCGTGATCCGGATTGCCGATGATGAAGCCGATGCGCGCGTGCCCGAGCCCGCCGAGCTGCTCGGTCATCTTCGCGCAGCTCTCGCGATCGTTGGTGTAGACGCTACGGCGGTCGTCGGCGTGCTCGGCCGGAGCGATGCGCACGAAAGGCACGTTCTGCTCTTCCAGCAGCGCCTTCAGCGACTTCATGTCCGACAGTGGCGGCGTGACGATCACGCCGTCCGCGCGCGACTGCCGCAGGTTGCGCGAGACTTCCTCGGCCAGCGACGGCGACTTGTAGTCGCAGGGCTGCATCACGACCTGGTAGTGCGCGGCGCGACACGTTTCGAGCACGCCGCCGAGCACGCCGGTCGCGTAGTAGGCGCACGACACGTCGTAGAGCAGGCTGATCAGATAAGAGCGGCTGCCGCCCAGGCCGCGCGCCGACGGGCTCGGGTGATAGTCGAGCTTGCGGATCACGCGCAGCACGCGCTCGCGAGTGTGCGACTTGACGGTCTTGACGTTGTTGATGACGCGCGAAACTGTCTTGATCGATACGCCCGCCTGCGCAGCGACGTCGCGGATCGTGGCGATGGTCATAGACGATATTCTAATACCGCATCAGTACCGCAGACCGAAGCCGTACGGGAACAGCGGCTCGTACTTCGGGTCATTGCGGTTCAGCGCGGTTTGCGCTGCCGTGCGCGGCCACGAGAACGACAGCTTGCCGACGAAATCGTAATTGACGCGGCCGTTGGCCTTGCGGAACAGCACGTCGGCGATGCCGCCGCCCTCGCTGCCCGGCAGCCAGGCCACGACGAACGCGTCGCATGCAGCGAGCTGCTGCTCGATGACCAGCGGCCGGCCGGTGAGGAACACGCAGGCGGTCGGCACGGATGCCTGGCGCAGCTGCTGCAACAGGGCGAGCTCGGCGCCGCCGGCGCTGCGGTATTCGATCGACCGCAGGTCGCCGAACCATTCGGCATAGGGGGTTTCGCCGAAAACCACGACAGCGACGTCCGGCCTCGATTGCTGCAGTCCGTCGACGCTCGAGCTCACTTTGCCGCCCGCCTCCCCGACCGTGCGTTGGATGCCCTGCAGGATCGACGTCGCGCCGGGAAACTCGGCGTTGGCGTTGTCGGTGCCTTGCCAGGTCAAGGTCCAGCCGCCGGTCTGCTGCGGAATCCTGTCGGCGCCTTCACCAACGACCAGTACGCGCGACTTGCGTTGCAGCGGTAGCAGGCCGCGCTCGTTCTTCAGAAGCACCAGCGATTCGCGCACTGCCTGCCGCGCCAGCTCGCGATGCTCAGGCGCGCCGACCAGCTCGCGTTTGTTAGCCAGCGGCCGCGACGAGGGCCGGCCCCGCTCGAACAATCCGGCGCGGAATTTCACGCGCAGGATCCGCGTCACCGCGTCGTCGATGCGCGCCATCGGGATCTTCTGCGCACGCACCAGGTCGAGCGTGTTCGTGAAGAAGCTCTTCCACTCGGTCGGCACCATGACCATGTCGATGCCGGCGTTGATCGCCTGTGCGCACTTGTCCTTCGAGCAGCCCTGCACTTCGTCGACGCCGTCCCAGTCGCTGACGACGATGCCGTCGAATCCCATGCGCTGCTTCAGCACATCGGTCAGCAGATGCTGCTGGCCGTGCACCTTCCAGCCGTTCCAGCTGTTGTAGGACGCCATGATCGTCTGCACGCCGGCTTTGATCGCGGCGACGTAACCGAGGCTGTGGATCCGCAGCAGATCCTCCTCGCTGAGATGCGTATCGCCGCGGTCGACGCCATCGGTGGTGCCGCCGTCGCCGATGAAATGCTTCGCCGTGGCGAGCACGTGCGAGGAGTCGAGAAATTCGCGCGAGCCGGGCGCGCCTTGCAGTCCGCGCACGATACGCTCCGCATAGGTGCGCACGATCTCCGGATCTTCGGAGTAGCTTTCGTAAGTGCGGCCCCAGCGATCATCGCGCACGACCGCGACGACCGGCGCGAACGTCCAGTCGAGCCCGGTCGCTGCGACCTCACGCGCGGTCGCCGTGCCGATGCGCTCGATCAGATCCGGATCGTGCGCGGCGCCGAGCCCGATGTCGTGCGGAAACAGGGTCGCGCCGATCACGTTGTTGTGGCCGTGCACGGCGTCCGTACCCCACATGATCGGAATTGCGAGCGCGCCGTTCGCGGTGTCCATCGACGCGTCGTAGTAGCGATCGGCGAGCGCCACCCAGTCGGCGACGCTCGCGTGCTTGTTCTCATTGGGCCAGGCCCCGCCGCCGTTCAGGACAGAGCCGAGCCGGTACTTGCGCACGTCGTCCGGCGTGAGGCTGCGAATATCTGCTTGCACCATCTGCCCGACCTTCTGCTCGAGGGTCATGCGCGCGAGCAGCGCCGCGACCTTCGCTTCGAGCTGCGGGTCCTGATCCGCGGACGCTGCGCCGCATAGCGCAACGCCCGCGAGCATCAGCAGGAGCCTGGCGGCCGGCAAACGACCCATCAGAAGTTCACCCGCATCCGCAGCCCGTAGGTCCGCGGCGGATTGAAGACGAACTCCTGCGTGCCGGTGTCGATGATGGCCTGCGTCGCATGCGCCTCGTCGGTCACGTTGTTGCAGAACGCCTCGATGCGCAGCATGCCGTTGCCGTGCGTGTAGCCGACGCCGAGATCGAGATGGAGGTAACTATCGACCTCGTCGCGCAGCCGCAGCAGCGGGGCGCCGAAGCCGTTGGCGACGCCGCTCGAATCGACCGAGGTGACTTCACGCCCGCCATCTTCTCCCGTGCCGCCGTTGAAGCCGGTGAGGAAGTACGAGGTCTTGTAGGTTGCCGACGCGATCCAGTCGAGCTTGCCGGTGGAGATCTCGTAGTCCTGGCCGACACGCAGGTTCAACGTCAGCGGCGGCGTGCGCGGCAGCTCGTTGCCGCCGAGATCCACCTGCAGCGTGCCGCCGCCCGGGCTGGCGCGGCGGCCGTCGCTGACGATCGAGCCGTCCTTGTACTCGGTGTCCTGCCACAGCAGCGTGCCGCCGATGTTGAAGCCGTTGTCGAACTGATACGCGGCGTCGAGCTGCACGCCCATGTTGTGCGACTCGCCGACGTTCTGATTCAACGTGACGTTGCTGCACGCCGTGTTCGGATCGCTGTCGAGGCAGCCGGCATCGTTCGACGGATCGTTGTCGAGCAGCTCGGTGCCGACGACGGTGCTGAACACCTGGTCCTTGTACAGGAAGTAGTACGCCGATGCGTTGAGCATCAGCGGACGACCGCCGAGGTCGAGCGTGTTCTTCGAGCCGATCTCGAACATCGTGTTCTTTTCCGGACCGACCGGCGGCGTGAACAGATCTTCCGCGGGGCCCGGGTCGAGGTCGATCGTGTCGTTGAAGCTCGGCGCCTTGTTGCCGGTCGCGACCAGCGCGTACAGCAGATTGTCGTCCGTGAGATCGAAGCCGACGCGGAAGCGCCAGTCGACGTAGGTGTCCGAGTTCTCGCCGAACTGCGTGGTCGCGCCGCCGAAGCCGAACCCGAGCCCGGGGTAGTTGGCGCAGGTTCCCTGGAACTGGCTCGACTGCACGCACTGGCCGTTGAGGAACTCGTCCAGCGTATCGTTGACGCCGAACGACCTGACGCCGGCCTGGTACAGCAGGATCAGGTCGTTGACCGTGTTGCGCACGCCGTCGCCGTCGGCATCCGGATTCTTGATCGTGCGGCTGAGGCCGGTCATGCGGAAGCCGGGCGTGCCGACGCGCATCGCCACGCCGTTGGTGTTGAAGCCGGCGATGAAATTGAACCCTTCGCGCTCCTTGCTCTCGTCCGAGTAACGCGCGCCCGCGGTCAGGCGCAGCCGGTCGGTCACTGCCCAGGTCACGTCCGCGTACGCCGACTTGGATTCGCCGATGGTCGAGCCCTGGTTGAATTCCAGGTACGCGAGGTCGGTCGAGTAATCGAGCGGGATGCCGAGGAACACGCCCTGCTCTTCCCTGAACTTGTACAGGCCGACGGCCCACGTGAGCTTCTCGGCGCTGTCGGGGGAAGTGAAGCGCAGCTCGTGGGTGCGGCTCTCCGAGGTCGCGTCCCAGATCAGCGCGCTGTAGTTGCCGTAGTAGCGTTCGGCAATGTACTCGTCCGCGAGCGGGCCATCGGGATCCGCGAGGTTGCCGCGAATCACCTGCTCGCGCTCGTCGCCGTCGAAGTCGAAGTTGCGGCCGCTGGTCGACAGGCTGTTGCGGTAATGCAGGTCGCGATAGCCGCCGATGTACTGCACGTTGAACCAGTCGGTGCGATACGTCGCGTTGAGCGCCGCGCCCCAGTGATCCGTGTCCTGCACCGGGCTGAAGCCGACCTGATTCACCTTGCGCGGATCGTCGAAGTCGTCGTACGTGCGTCCGTTGGCTGCCGCATTGAAGAAGTCGACGCCGCGCGAGCCGGTGCCCTTCGAGTTCAGATAATCGCCGGACAGCAGCACCGACAGCTTGTCGCTCGGCTGCAGCAGGAAATGCGCGCGGGCGCCGAAGTCGTCACCCGATTCCCAGCCGAGCAGGTTGTTCAGCGGCCCGGTGTTGCGCACGTACTCGTCGTGCTGCGAGGAGTACAGCGCAATGCGCGCGGCAGCGATCTTGCCGAGCGGCACGTTCAGGGCGCCGCGCAGTTCCTGCTGATCGTAGTTGCCGATTGCGTACTCCGCGTAGCCGTCGAACTCGTCGAGCTTCGGCTTGCGCGAGACGATGTTGATCGAGCCGCCGAGCGCGTTGCGGCCGCGCACCGTGCCCTGCGGGCCGACGTTCACTTCGACGCGCTCGATGTCGAAAAACGCGACGCCGAGACCGCGCGGCCGCGGGACGTAGACATCGTCGAGGTGCGGCGCGATGGCCGGATCGCCCAGCTCGGTGTTGGCGTTGCTGCCGATGCCGCGCACGAACAGCTCGGTGTTGTCCTCGTAGTTCGTGATCTCGATGCCCGGCATCAACGCCGGCAAATCGACCAGATTGCTGGCGCCGACCGCGTCGAGCTGCGACTGCTGCATCACCGCTGCGGTGCCTTCGTAGCTCTGCAGGCTCTGCTCGTAGCGCTCGACCGAGACGATCACTTCTTCGATCACCGGTCCGGTTTCGCCCCGTCCGGTGTCGCTTTGCGCGGCCCAGGCTGGAGTCGCCGCCACCAGCGCGCAACCCGAGAGCGCCGCCGCGAGCGGCAAGGCGACAGATGTGGATGAGCTCATGCTGATACCCCCCATCGAATGCTTATGTTTCGCGCGCCGCCCGTTGCCGTTGGGCCGCGCCATCCCGGCGCTAGCAATACTCCGGTCGAGACAACGTTGTCAATTTTCATCGAGCGATGAACACTCGACAGGCACCTAAGTGCTTAATTTACAGAATGACAGCGTTGGTACATTTTGCCGGATAGGACCAATTCGCAAGTCCTGCCGGACCGGCCTAGCGGACCGATTTCAGCGGCAGGATCGCGATCGAGCCGCCGAGCGCGATCGCGCCGGCGGCGAAGAACAGCCAGGCATAGTCACCGCCGCTGAGGACGAGGATCGCGGGTGCGAGCGCCGGCGCGACCGACTGCGGCAGGGCGTTAGTGACGTTGAGAATGCCGAGATCCTTCGCAGCGTCGCGCTGCCGATCCGGTAGCACTTCGGTGACCAGCGCGAGATCTACGGCGAAATACAACCCGTGCCCGATGCCGGTCGCCGCCATGCCGGCGAGGAACAGTGCATACGAATCCGCGAGCGCAATCATCCACAGCCCGATCGCATACACGATCGCGCCGCAGATGACGAAGGCCTTGCGCCGCTGCAGGGCGTCGGACAGGCGACCGCCGATCACGCTGAGCGCGACCACCATGCTTGCCTGCACGAGCATCGAGCGGAATATCAGGCCGGGCACGGCACGATCGGGCAGACCGAGCTTCTCGGTGAGATAGAACGGCTGGTAAGTCGTGAGAAACGCCGTGCCGAGCACCACCAGGAAGCGGCTCAGCCACGCCCATGCGAAATCGGGATGGCGGCGCGGGCTGACCCAGTACCAGCTCACCGTTGCGCGCACCGGCTGCGTCGGATCGAGCTGCCGGTCGCCCAGTGTGATCGCAAGCAGGAGGATGGCCGCAGCGCCGATCAGCGCCGGCACCATGAACATCGCCAGCGTGGATTCGGCAACGCTCTGCACGACGAATGTGCCGGCGAGCTGACCAAGCGGCATGCACGTGCCGAGCACGCCGGCGACCGTGCCGCGCTGCTCCGCCGGCACTTGATCCGGCAATACCGCGACCAGCGCTGCGAGCACCGCGTTGAACGACATCTGCGCGAGGCACCAGCCGACCAGCACCGTCGCGACCGAATCCGCGCGCGCGACGATCAGCAACGCAACTGCGCCGCCGAGCACGCCGCCGATGAGCCACGGACGGCGCATGCCGAAGCGCGAAGTCGTGCGATCGCTCAGGCGTCCGAAGAAGGGATTGCTGACCAGCGCGAAGAACGCGCCGACGCTGAGCACCAGCGAATGATTGCCGGCGGCTTCGCCGGGCGTGAGCTGGCGGATCTTGAGCGCGATCGTGATCAGGACCGGCGTCAGCAGCGCGATCCAGGTTCCGGTGTACGCCAGGGCGTAGACGAGAACGAAGCGCCAGCCGACGCGGCGCGCCGGTGCGTGGCTGTCCGCTGCGATGAGGGGACTCAGTGCATGCCGCAGGCGCCATTGTCGCTGGCGCACATCGATCTGGTGCTTTCTACGTCGCGACGCATCTCTTCCCTTCTGAGAGCCAGCTCGCGCAGGTCGGACTCGGTACGACAGTCTTCCTTCGGGAAGCGCGAGCCGAGCACGACCAGCTTCGCGCAGTAGACCTGCTCGCCGTTGACGCGCTTCGCACGATAGCCGGCCGGCGGCTTGAAGGGCTTCTGGTCCTCGGTCGCGATCGAAGCAGTCGTGGTCTCATTCGCGGCGGCCTTGTCCGGCGGGGTCGCCTCGCTCGCCGGCTTCGCGGCTTCCGCCTTCGTTTCCGAAGCACTCGGCTCGTCCGCCGCGCAGGCGAGAGTCGCGGCCAGCAGCAAGGCAGTCGTCAGCAACGTAAGACGCATGATGTGCTCCTCGTCGAAAAACGCGATCACGTGCCGCAGGCGGTGCCTCCCGAGCACACGTGATTCCTCTGATCCCTCGTTGCGGCAGTCTTTGCGTCGGGCACGGCCGCAGCTTGCGCTGCGGCCGCTTCAGCCTTCAGGACAGTCGTCAGCAAAGCCTTGTGCATGACTATCCTATTCGTCCCTATCGAAAAGCGCGATCAGGTGCCGCCACAGGCGCCGCCGCCCGAGCAGACGCGACCCCTCTGCTCCATCTCGCCGCGCATGCTGGCTTTCTGCTGCTCGAGGTCGCGCAGCTGGGCCTCGGTACGGCAGTCTTCCTTCGGAAAGCGCGAGCCGAGCACGACGACCTTGGTGCAGTACACCTCGTTGCCCTTGACGCGCTTCAGCCGGTAGCCCGCGGGCGGCTTGAACGGCTCGTTGGCGTCGGGTGCGATCGAGGCAGTCGTCGTCTCGTTCGCGGTGGTCGTGGTCGGGGCAGCGGCCGGCTCGGCCGCCTCGGCTGGCTTCGTGGCAGTGGCCTCTTCGGCCTTGGCGCTTGGGGTGCTTGGCTCGTCGGCCCAGGCAATCGTCGCCATCAACATCAACGCAGTCGTCAACGCAATTCGCATGATTGGCCTCAGGAAAAAATGAACTGGATTAGGACAGAACGCACCCCTGAGCGCGCGATTCCACACATTCACCCCCGGCTTTGCAAGCTCTCAGCGCACGATTGGATAGGTTTGTCGCATATGTGGAGAAACGTCAGGGCCCGCGAAGCTGAACGGCGGCTGACCGGACCGTAGAACCGGACACGGCCGGCGGGTACTTACCCAGCTGGATTGCGCGGGAATGCCGGCTGCGCCGGCGTGGGGAGGAGCTGATGCAGGCGGCGGACCGCGAAGAGCTGCCGTGGACGGAAATCGAGCCGTATTTCGACCGCGCTCTGCAGCTCGACCCACAGTCCTGCGGCACCTGGCTCGGGGAGCTCGAAGACCGTCTGCCGCTCGTGGGCAAAGCCGTTCGTGCTCTGCTCGCGCAACGCGAGGCGCTGAACGCGGCCGGATTCCTCGAAGGCGCGGCATTCGCAGGCGCCGAGAGTCTCGCGCCCGCGCTCCGCGACATCGTTGCGAGACACGCCGCGCGCCTGACGAGCTCGGCTGCTGCGCACGCCAAATTACGGCACGGCTGGACGCAAGGCGCGATCGTCGGACCGTATCGACTGATCCGTGAAGTCGGCGTCGGCGGCATGAGCAGCGTGTGGCTGGCGGAGCGCAGCGACGGACAGCTCAAGCGCGAGGTCGCGCTCAAGTTGCCGCTGACCGGGCCGCGCATGCAGGTCGAACGCTTCCTGCGCGAGCGCGACATCCTTGCGGCACTCACGCATCAAAACATCGCCCGCCTGTACGACGCCGGCATCAGCGAGTCAGGCCAGCCGTACCTCGCGATGGAGTACGTCGCCGGCACTCAGCTCATCCACAGCTGCGACGAGCGGCTGCTCGACGTTCGTGGCCGGCTGCGCCTGTTCGTGCAGGCGATGGAAGCGGTGCAGTTTGCGCACGCCGAGCTCGTCATTCATCGCGATCTCAAGCCGTCGAACATTCTCGTTACGGCCGACGCTCGGGTCGTGCTGCTCGACTTCGGCATCGGCAAGCTGCTCACGCAGGACAGCGCGGAGGAAACCGAGCTCACGCAGATGTCCGGCCGCATGTTCACGCCGGGCTACGCATCGCCCGAGCAGGTCACGGGCCAGCCGCTGACGACTGCCTCCGACATCTTTTCGCTCGGCGTCGTGCTGTACGAGCTGCTGACCGGCGTGCGTCCCTATCGGCTGAAATATGAGTCGCGCGCGGCGCTCGAGGAGGCGGTTCTCAAGGAAGACCCGCGGCGCCCGAGCCAGAACAGATTTTCGTCGCAGGTCACGGCGGCGCGCAGCACTTCCGAGCGAGCGCTGGCGCGGTCGCTGGCAGGTGACCTCGACACCATCGTGCTCAAGGCGCTCAAGCGCAACCCGCTCGAGCGGTACTCCTCGGTGAGCGCGTTCGCGCAGGACATCCTCAATCACCTGAGCAACCTGCCGGTGAGCGCGCGGCCGGACAGCCTGTGGTATCGCGTCGGACGCTTCACTGCCCGCTACAAAGTACCGGTCGCGGCCGCGGCCATCGCCAGCGTCGCGCTGATCAGCGGTTCTGCTGTCGCGATCTGGCAGGCGCGTTCGGCCGCGGCCGAACGCGATCGAGCGGTCGCATTCGCATCGCGCAACGAAGCAGTGACCGAGTTCCTCGGCAGGATGATCACGGATACGGCTGCCTCGGAGACGCCGATCACCGTGAACGAGCTGCTGACGCGCAGCGAAAAGCTCGCGCTGAACGATGCGAGCGGCAGTCCTGAGAATCGCGCCGCGGTACTCGAGATGATCGCCGATCGCTACTTCGCGACCGACAACGCCGAGCGCGCCGAGCCGCTGCTCGCTCATGCCCTGCAGTTGCTGCAGAAGTCGCACGACTCCACGCTGCGCTCGCGCCTGACTTGCAAACACGCAGCCGCAACTGCGGATCTCGGACATTCACAGCAGCCGCTGCGGGACATCTACGCCGAGATCGCACGACTCGACGCTGATCCGCAGACTGCGAGCCAGTGCCTGTACCTGACGACGACGATTCACCTTGCCGAACAGCGTCCGGCCGAAGCGTTGCGCGATGCGCAGCTCGGCCTGGAGAAGAGTCGCCAGGTCGACCGCAACGGCGTCACCGAAGCTGCACTGCTCGGCGCGGCCGGGTTTGCCTATCACCTGAACGCACACGACACGGAAGCTGAACGGCATTTCGAACAATCGTTACGCAAGTATCGCGAGCTAGGCCGCGAGCACAGTGACGGCGCGCTGGCGGTGCTCAACGACTGGGGCGCAGCGATGCTGGGCGCGGGCGTACCGCGGCGGGCCCTGCAGCTGCTGGAAGAAAGCGAGCGCATCGAGCGGCAACGCGGGCCGGACATCGACCTGACCGCGACGGTCGTCGGCAATCGCGGCCTTGCGTTACAGGCGCTCGGACGACTGGACCAGGCGCGCGCCGCTTTCGATCTCGAGTGTCAGCTGGCGGTGCGGCACGCAGACGAATTCAGCCAGATGCACTGCCTGGTCGGCGAAGCCTCGCTTTCGATCCAGCAGGATCAGCTCGATGGCGCCCAGGACTCCCTGAACCGGCTCGCCGCGTTGATGGAAAAATCCGCGGCGCCGGCAGAGAGTCCGCCGGCCCGTGTGCATGCCGTATTGCAGGGCCGTCTCGACCTGGCGCGCGGCAACCTCGCCGGCGCCGGCGCCAATTTCCAGCGCGCGCTCGTCACGGAAGGCAAGGACCCCACGAGCATGCATGCAAACGTCGGCAAGTCGATGGCCGCGCTCGCCGCGAACGATCCGGAGCACGCAGTCGAGGCGGCGCGGCACGCTTTGCGCATAGCTGCAGCCTTGCAGGGTGACGTGCCCTATTCGGCACAGACGGGCCTTGCGCAACTCTGGCTCGGCCGCTCGCTACTGCGCGCCGGCGACCGCGTTGAAGGACGCAAGGCGCTGCAAGCCGCCGTCGCTCATCTCTCCAACACGATCGACGACGACCATCCCTATCTCCTGCAGGCGCGCTCAGAGCTGGGCGACGCGCTGCACGGCCCGATAGCGGGCAACAACCAGGCTCATCAGCAAGGCGAGCGCTAGGGGCGTCGGCTTTGCTCCGGTGCAGGCTCGAGTGTGTGATGATGCGCGGGTAGTCCCGAACCCGTGGCACCGGTGCCCACAACGAGAACAAAACATGCTGCACAGACCGCTGCTCACTTCGCTCTGTTTGCTGATGGTTGCCGCGTGCTCGAAGCAGCCCGCGCCTGTTCCCGCGAAGCCGGGAACGCTCGCCATCGTCAATGCCAGGATCTGGACCGGCGACGATGCGCAGCCCTGGGCGCAGGCCTTGGTGATCGACGGCGAGACGCTCGCGCTGGTCGGCAGCGACGCCGACGCTCGCACGGCGAACGCGGCGCAGGTCGTCGATGCCGGCGGCCGATTGATCGTCCCGGGCTTCACGGATGCGCACACGCACTTCAGAGAGGGCGGCTTCGGCCTCGCCTCAGTGCAACTGCGCGACGCACGCACGCGCGAGGAGTTCGTTGCGCGAATCAAAGCATTCGCCGCCACCGTCCCTGCGGGGACGTGGATCACCGGCGGCAATTGGGACCACAGCCTGTGGGGCGGCGAGCTGCCGACGCGCGAATGGATCGACTCGGTCACGCCGGAACATCCGGTGTGGATCAACCGGCTCGACGGCCACATGTCGCTCGCGAACAGTCTCGCCCTGAAGCTGGCCGGCATCGCGCGCGCGACCAAGGACATTCCCGGCGGCGCGATCGTGCGCGACCGCAAGGGCGAGCCGACTGGCGTGCTCAAAGACAACGCAATGGCACCGGTCGACGCCGTCGTGCCGGCGCCGTCCGCGGAAATGAAAGACCGCGCGCTCGTCGCCGCGATGAAGTACGTCAACGAGCAAGGCGTGACGGCGGTGCACAACATGGGCACCTGGGACGATCTGGATACGTTCGCCCGCGCCGCGAAGGCGAAGACGCTGACGACACGAATCTATGCAGTGACGCCGCTCGACCAGTGGGAACGGCTGCGCGACGCCGTCGCGGCAAAAACATACGGCGGCGCCGACGGCCGCGGCGACGAGTGGCTGCGCGTCGGCGGCCTGAAGGGTTTCATGGACGGCTCTCTCGGCTCCCACACCGCAGCGTTCGACGAGCCGTTCGCGGATTCGCCGAAGGATCGCGGCCTGCTGGTGAATCCGCCCGAGAAGATGTACGAGTGGATCGCGGGCGCCGACCAGGCGGGATTGCAGGTGATGGTGCATGCGATCGGCGATCGTGCGATCGGCATGCTCCTCGACATCTACGAGCGCGTCGAAAAAGAGGACGGCGCGCGCGACCGGCGCTTCCGCGTCGAACACGCGCAGCATCTGCGCGAGCGCGACATTCCGCGCTTCGCGCAGCTCGATGTGATCGCGAGCATGCAGCCGTATCACGCGATCGACGACGGCCGCTGGGCCGAGCAGTTCATCGGCAAGCGCATCGCCACGACCTACGCGTTTCATTCGCTGCTGGAGGCGAAGGCGCGACTCGCTTTCGGCAGCGACTGGTTCGTCGCGCCCGCGACGCCGCTCGAGGGAATCTACGCCGCCGTCACGCGCCGCACGCTCGACGACAAGAATCCAGGCGGCTGGGTGCCCGAGCAGAAAATCACCGTCGAGCAAGCGCTGCGCGCCTACACCGTCGGCGGGGCGTACGCGTCGTTCGACGAATCACGCAAGGGAACGCTGGCAGCGGGCAAGCTCGCCGACCTCGTGATGATCGATCGCAATCTGTTCGAGATACCGCCGGAGCAGCTCCGCGAGGCGAAAGTGCTCGCGACGGTGGTCGGCGGGAAAGTCGTCAGCGGCAGCTGGCCCGACTAGAGCCGGATCACCACCTTGCCGAAGTGACTGCCGCTTTCCAGATAGCTGAAAGCGGCGGGCGCTTCCTCGAACGCAAACACACGGTCGATCACGGGCTTGATCCGATGCTGCGCGATGAACGCATTCATCGCTTCGAAGTCTTCCCGCGATCCGACGTAGATGCTCGTCAGCGTGCCGAGGTTTTCCGTCACCGCGTTCACGTCGACGCTCCCTTCGAACCCCGTGAGGCCGCCGATCAGCGCGACGTGCCCGCCGAGACCGAGCGCTGCCAGTGCCTTCGGCAGCGTATCCTTGCCGCCGATTTCCAGGACGTGGGACACGCCCGCGCCCTGCGTCGCAGCGCGCACTTGTTCCTGCCACTCGGGATGGGCGCGATAGTTGACCGTCGCAACTGCGCCGAGCGAGCGAGCGCGCTCCAGCTTCGCGTCGCTGGAGCTCGTGATGATCGGTTTCGCTCCCGCTGCCGCGGCGAGCTGCAGGCCGAAGATCGAAACGCCTCCGGTACCCTCCAGCAGGACGAACTGATCGCGTTGCAGGTGTCCATGCTTGAACAAGCCGTTCCACGCGGTGACGCCTGCGCAGGGCAACGTCGCAGCTTCTTCGAACGACAGATGAGCAGGAACCTTCACGAGCCCGTCTTCGTGCGTGACGATCGTCTCTGACAGTACGCCGGGCGCCGCGGCGCCACCGCGCGACCTCGATATCGCGGCGGGCGTCGGCGGCCCCTTGATCCAGGTCTCGAAGAACGTCGTCGCGACGCGGTCGCCGACCTTGAAGCGCTTCGCACCGGGTCCAAGCGCCACCACCTCGCCGGCGGCGTCCGACACAGGCACCCGCCCGGACGCATCGCCGCCATACACGCCCTGCAGCACGTAAAGGTCGCGATGGTTGAGCGAGACTGCGCGGATGCGTACGACGACTTCGTTCGCTCCCGGTGCGGGCACTTCGAAGCTGCGCAGGGCCAGGCGATAGCCCTTGTCGGCGCGCTCCAGCTCGAATCTGCGACTCTGCTCGGCGGTCGCCGCCTGAGCCGCAGGCGCAAGCATTGCACAGAACAATGAGAGAGCCGCGCAGGTGAACAGATGTGTGCGTTGCATTGGCGAACACTACTGCAAACCGCGACCCGATGCTCTAAGGTAGAACCGGCCCGGGGAGAACCAATCGAATGAGCGCCCTGCCCCAACTGCCGTTCCACTGCCAGCCCTTCTCGACGCCGCTGGGCGAATGGGAATTCCTGATCGCGCCGCCGACGCCGGATCTCGCCGGCATCGTCGAGTGCTTCTGGATTTCGCGCGGGCGCGTCACATTCCTGCACGAGAAGATCCTGCCGCAGAACAACGTCGAGCTGATGTTCAATCTGCGCAAGCCGTTCGGCGTGCCCAACCGGCCGCCGGCGGATCGGCTGTTCAAGCGCGCGTGGATCGCTGGCATGCAGCGCGAGTGGCTGACCGTGACGCCGCAATACGATCCGAGCGAGCCTTCCTATCTATTGAGCGTGCGCATGCCGCCGCTCGGCGCCTATCGCCTGCTCGGGATTCCGCTCGGCTCAGTCGCGCAGAATGTGTTCGAGCTCGACAGCGTGCTCGGCGAAGCGATCGCGTCCGTGCATCAGCGGCTCGGCGACTGCGAGGACGCGGCCGCGCAGTTCGCAGTGCTCTGCGACTTTGCACGCAGCCGCATGGCGCTCAGCCGCGTCAAGCTGCGCGCTGATGCGCAGATCGCAGTCGACCTGCTGATGCGCACCGGCGGGGCCGAGCGCATCGAGAACATCTGCCGCTCGGTGTCGATCAGCCGCAAGCATCTGGGCGACCTGTTCGACACGCACATCGGACTGACGCCGAAGACCTACGCACGGATGTTCCGCTTCCGTCGCGTCGTGGATCTCGTGCAGCGCGGACAGGGCCTCGACTGGACCGGCGTCGCGATGAGCTGCGGCTACTATGACCAGGCGCACTTCAATCACGAGTTCCGCGAGTTCTCCGGCATGAGCCCGAGCGAGTACGCCGCCGCGGGGTCGGTGGACGGCCTGACGGTCGTGGTCAGCTGAGGTAACTTTTTTACAAGGAGGCGCGCGGCGGCCTCGCTACGATTCGGTCATGCCGCAAATAAATATCCTGGCCGTGTTCGCCGCCGGCCTGTCGAGCATGATCCTGGGAGCGCTCTGGTATTCGCCGGTGCTGTTCGGCAAGGCCTGGAGCACGTCGAGCGGCAGCAGCGACGCGCAGGCGAAGTCCGCGAACATGGGGAAAATCATGGGCACGGCATTCGTGCTGGCGGTGCTCGGCGCAGCAGTATTCGCGATGTTTCTCGGGCCGCGGCCGGAGCCGATGTTTGCAACGGCAGCGGGGCTCTCGGCAGGGTTGAGCTGGGTTGCCGGATCGTTCGGCATCAACTATCTGTTCGAACAGCGGCCGCTGCGGTTGTTCCTGATCAACGGCGGTTACCACACGCTGCAGTACACGCTGATCGGCCTCATCCTCGGACTCTGGCACTGAGCGACACATATATATGAACAGGATCATGGTCACCCTCCTGCTGGGATCGATCGCACTCACGTCGGCAGCAGCGGACGCGCCGCTCGCTCCGCTGTCGCGGCTGGCGGGTCATTGCTGGAAAGGCGAATTCGCCGAGGGCGGCACGTGGGACCGGCACTGCTTCGAGTGGGCCTACGACGGCAAATTCTTGCACGACAAGCACGCGCTCTCCGGCAAGCGCGCGCCATACGGCGGCGAATCCTGGTATCGCTACGATGCGAAAGCACAGCGCATCGTCTTCCATTACTTCAACAGCGAAGGCGGCTACAGCGAAGGCGCCGTGCAGCCGGCGCAGAACGAGCTGCGCTTCCCCGAGGAGCATTACGAGCAAGGCGGCAAGACCATGCTGCTGCGGACGATCTGGCGCTTTGCGGGCGAGACGAAGATGCTCGCCGTCACCGAGCAGCAGCACGAAGGTAAGTGGGTCGAGTCCTGGCGCGTCTCGTTCGCTCGCGAGTAGTGCGCTACGCGGCGGCTGGTGGTCCGAACCACTTCGTGAGCGCGTCAGCCAGTGCCCGCTGAGTCTGCTCTGCGACCCAGGCCACGTAGCCATCGGGTCGAATGAGCACGGCTGTCGGAGCAGCGATGGATCCGAGTGCCGGCAGCTCCCACGGACCGGCGTACTGCGCGTCGACGAGCTGAACGCGATCGCTCAATGCAGCGATGTCGAAGCGGCCGGGCTCGCCGAGGTTGAGCAGCACCGGTCGCGCGCCGTGCAGCAAAGAGAAGACTCGCAGCGTGCCACCGACGGTGATCACATCGAGATCGGGCATGCGACGTCCGAGCAGCGGGTGGTTCTCGCCGACGCCGGGTTCGCCGAGATCATAGTGAACGTCCAGCCCTGATATCTCCGCCGCCATTCGTCTGCGAGGGCCGTCCATCCTGAGGAGCTCAGCAGCGTATTCGCCCAGAGCCTTGGAGCGATCGTCCGGACGGCGCAGCGCGACTTGCGCCATCGTGTTTCGCAGTACGCGGGCTGCTACCGGGTGGCGCTCGGCATGATAGGTATCGAGCAGGCTCTCGGGTGCTGCCTGCTTGATGACCAGCGCCAGCTTCCATCCGAGATTCACCGCATCCTGCAGACCGATGTTCAGGCCTTGCCCGCCCGTTGGCGCATGCACGTGGGCAGCGTCGCCTGCCAGCAGGACTCGTCGTTCGCGATAGGCTGCGGCCTGGCGCGTCAGGTCCGTGAATCGCGAGATCCACGTGGGGCTGTGGATGCCGAAGTCCGTCCCATACACCGCGACCAGCCCTTCGCTGATCTCGCGCAGAGTCGGTTGGCTGGCAGGTCCCAGGCGCGGCTCCGCCAGCACCAGCCCCACCCGCTTGCCATCTTCCAACTTGCCGATCGCATGAGTGCCGGCGGCGTCCTGGCGGAAGCCCAATTCCGGCTCTTGCGCCATCTCGGCTTCCGCAATCAACCAGCTCACCGACGCATCCCACCCGGGAAAGTCGATGCCGGCTGCTTTGCGGACCACGCTGCGTCCGCCGTCGCAGCCGACGAGATATTCCGCTCGCAACGAAGAGCCGTCGTCGAGCGCAACGTCCACGCCGCTGTCTTCCTGCACGAAGCCCGTCACGTCACGTCCGCGATAGATCGGCACGGCCAGCTCGCCGATCCACTCGGCCAGGATGCGCTCGATGTGGTTCTGCCGCAGTCCGAGCACGTAGTTGTGACGCGTCGGGAAATCGCTGATGTCCAGCGGAATGTGAAAGTACACGGCCTTGTGCAACTTGCCCTGCGAGAGGAACCGCTCGGCGATGCCGCGCTGATCGAGAACCTCGATGGCGCGTGAGTGCAAGCCACCGGCGCGCATGCCAGCGAGCTCCGGGCTCGCGCGCCGCTCGACGATGGCAACGTCGACCTGCGCCAATGCCAGCTCGCCCGCCAGCATCATTCCTGTCGGACCTGCGCCGGCAATCACTACCGCATGCTGCGCCATCTCGTCTTCTCCGGTTCGCAAATCGGGCGGCGATGCTGCCCTACGACCCCCGACTTACCGCAAGAGGCCGGCACGCTATACTCTGGAAGTGCAGGGAGCGGGACCCTCAACCCAGCGTGAAATAAAAAAGTTGCACGCCATGCCAGCATCCAGCAGCAGATTCGTCCTGTTCGCGTCCGGTCTTGCGGTCGCCTGGCTCGCCATGGCGCAGACCGATCGCACTGCGCGCTTCGGCGAAATGTCGCGCGCAGCGGAAAAGACCGGTCTCGCTGCAGACTTCAAAGGGATCACGACGAACGGCGAGCCCGTTCGCGGTCTGTTCCCGGTGCGCTCCACCGGCGTCTCCACCGAGCCCGTGCGGCGGGCGACCGAGAAGTATCTCGCGGCGCTGACGCAGGAGCAGCGAGCCAAGTCGACGTTTCCCATCGACGACGTCGAATGGCGCAAGTGGATGAACCAGAGTTTCTATGTGCGCCAGGGCGTCAGTTTCAAAGAGATGAGCGAGCCGCAGCGCGAGGCGGCGTTCGCGCTGCTGGGCGCTGCGCTGAGCGCGAAGGGGCTGAAGCTGAGCCGCGACATCATGAAGCTCAACCACACCCTCGGCGAGCTCAATCACGACAACTTTGCCGAGTATGACGAGTGGCTCTACTGGCTCACCGTGATGGGCACACCGTCGGCGAGCGAGCCGTGGGGCTTCCAGCTCGACGGCCATCACTTGATCGTCAATTACTTCGTGCTCGGCGACCAAGTCGTGATGACGCCGGCGTTCTTCGGCTCGGAGCCGACCTACGCTGCGGCCGGCAAGTACCGAGGCACGCGGGTGATGCAGCCGGAGCAGGACGCGGGACTCGCGTTCATGAAGTCGCTCAACCAGGAGCAACAGCAGACCGCGACGCTGCGAACTTCGAAGCCGGGCAATGACAATCTCACGGAAGCGTTCAAAGACAACGTCGTGCTGGACTACGCAGGCGTTCCGGTGCGCACGTTGAATGCGTCGCAGAAGCGTCAGCTCCTGACGCTGATCGGCTTGTACGTGCACAACATGCGTGATGACCAGGCGCGCGTGCGGATCGACGAGGTGAATGCGCACCTGGACGACACGTACTTCGCGTGGATCGGCGGGATCGAGGCGGACTCGGTTTTCTACTATCGGGTGCAGAGCCCGGTGATCCTGATCGAGTTCGATCATCAGAAGCCGGCGAATTTGCGGCATCTGTATCCGGATGTGCCGTATCGAGAGCACATCCATGCCGTTGTGCGCACGCCGAATGGGAACGACTACGGCAAGGACCTGCTGCGCCAGCATTACGCGGAGCAGCGTCACCAGTAGGTCGGGCTTCAGCCCGACAGCTTGGCTGGTAGTGGTGTAGGTCAGGCTTCAGCCTGACTCTGTTGCCAGGTCAGCGGCTCGAGCCGACGCGAGAAAGAGATGAGAAATAACTCTCGCCGAGGCGCAAAAGCGCAAAGGCCGGAAAGAATCAACCGGGAGAGTCGGACAGTGTGCTTCTCTTCCTTGGCGCCTTTGCGCCTTGGCGCGAGTGATTTCTGGTTTCGAGAGGTCTCCAGCCACCCATCAGCTCCATAGCCACCGTCATAGCAGCAGAGTCGGGCTGAAGCCCGACCTACGGCACTGATCTCCGTCAGGCCACCTGATTCCGCCCCGCCCTCTTCGCTCTATACAGCTTCATATCCGCCGCCTGCAGCAACTCCGGCACCTCCGCGCTCCCATCCCATTGCGTCAACCCAATGCTGAGCGTCACATTCAAGTCCGGCTGCACCCGCCGCCAGTGATGCTGCTCTACGCATAGTCGCAAACGCTCGCAGAACTCCAGCCCCTGCTCCTGCGACAGCCCCGGCAGGATCAGCGCAAACTCCTCGCCACCGATCCGCGCGACCAGATCCGTCGGCCGGCACTCGCTGCGCATCAGCGCGGCGACTTCGTTGAGCACCTGGTCGCCAACCGCATGACCGAGGCGGTCGTTGACGATCTTGAAATGATCGAGATCGCCGACCGCGATGCTGAGCGGGTGGCCCACGGCCAGCGCCACTTCCATCTCGGCGGCCAGGCGCTGCGCGAAGTGGCGGCGATTCGCCAGTCCGGTCAGCGGATCCTCCTGCGATTCGCGCTCGAGCTTCAGGCTGCGTTCGCGCAGCACGGCGATGAGCCGCTCCTTCTCCGCGCTCGCCTTCTCCAGCTCGTGCGTGCGCTCGGTCACCCGCAGTTCCAGCCGCATTCGATAATCCTCGAGGTCTTCGAACGCGCGCGCATCAGCGACCGCCGGCGCGACCTGCGCGGCGAGCTGTTGCATCAGATGCAGATCCGCTTGCGAGTACACGCCGGCAGCAGTGTGTTGCACGCTGAGCAAGCCCGTCACTGCGCCGCTTTCGATCAGCGGTACAACGATCACCGAGCCCGTTTCCTTGCCGGTCGACTCGGCGCGCCGACGCAATTCAGCCGGCGCCCGCGACCAATCTTCGATCAGCAACGGCTCGCGGCGCTCCACAGTCCAGCCGAACAGGCCCGCGTTGACACTCTTGGTCCGCGCCGGCAGACGCTCGCCGCGACGCTCGTGCACGCGGAATTCGAGGATCTGCTGGCCGGGCTCGACCAGCACGAAATAGAACTCATCGAAGCGGAACAGCGTGCGGGTCTCGGTGAGGATGCGCTCGCCGAGCTCGTCGATACGCCGCGCGCCATGCAGGGCGCGACTCGATTCGAACAGCTTCGCCATCGGCCCGCGCCGCTCGGCTGCGGTGGCTGCGACGCCGATGCTGTTGAAGCTCAACACGAACACCAGCATCACGAGCGCGAACAGCACGAACACCGAAGGGTGGCTGGTGTTGTACAACACGGCAGCGAGCACGCCCGCCGGCACGAACACGAAGTCCGACAGCACGTACGCGGGTTTGAGCATGCTGCGCACGTCGCGACGATCGAACAGAAAGAACAGCGTCATGACGCCGGTATTCACGAGCTGCGCGACGACGGCCATGACGAGAAGGGGCCAGAGATCGGCGACGCCGAAATTCGCGAGTGGGTAGTGACCGCCTGCTGCCTTATATGCGGCGCCGGCAGTCAGCAGCATGAGCACGGTCATCGCCGCGTTGTGCAAGGCACGCAACGCTGCGAACGTCGTCGAGCCCTTGCTGTAGGCGCGGTTGAAGAGCGGCCAGATGAATGACGCGGTCGCGCAGATCGCAGCGGCAACCGCGGGGCTGAAGACGAGCAGCAACCCAATCTGCGGCACGCGCTCCATCGAGATGAGGCCGATCCGCGTCTGCAGTCCGAACTGGAATACGAACAGGCAGGCGACGATGGCGAGCGCGACGACCCAGGCGGGCGGGAAATCCTGCGTCGCGATCAGCTCGGCGACGAGCCACGCGCCGGCGCCGGCGGCCAACAGCGCCGCGTACGCAGCAAGTGCGCGATAGCGGGAAGCCATCGCGCGAGTGTACTCGGGTCAATGACGCTTGAAATACTGCACGGCGCGCTCGTGCTTCTCCGCCGCGGAGCGGGTCTTGAAGGTCCCGAGGTTGCGGCGCCGCCCGGTCTTCGGATCCTTCTTGCGCGAGTAGAGACGATAACCGCCGGCTGCGAGTTTGCGGATCATGACCGGAGAACGCGCGTCCGAATGATCCGTTCCATCGCGCAGATCACCGCAGGTCCAGGTCCCAGGTCTCCGCGACCAGCTTCGCGCCGAAGCTTTGGTGCGCCTCGGAACCGACTTTACGGAATCCGTGCGCTTCGTAAAGCTTGCGCGCGGCACTGAGGATACTTTGTGTCCACAGCGTGATCTTGCGGTAGCCCGCTGCCCGCGCGAACGCGAGGCACGTCTCGACCAGCGCGTTGCCGACGCCCATGCCGCGCTGGCTCGGATCGACCAGCAGCAGGCGCAGCTTCGCGACCGTGCGCGAATGCCGCACCAGCATGATGCAGCCGACCGGCACGCCGTCGCGCTCGGCGATCCAGCACCGCTCGCCCGCAGGCTCGAGCTCGCGCAGGAATTTCGCGCAGATCTCCGCGACCAGAGCCTCGAACTCGCCGTTCCAGCCGTACTCCTGCGCGTACAAGGCGCCGTGCTTCTGCACGATCCAGCCCATGTCGCCCGGACCATGCTCGCGCAGGCGCAGCTCGCTCTTCGACGCGGGTTGCGCGCCCAGCAGCGACTGCACGTTCTGCAGGTGTCCCTGCAGCTTCACCTGCTTCTCCGGCGGCAGCGGCGCCAGCAGCGCGCCGATCTCGTCGCGCGCCTTCACGTCGAGCGAGTGGAATGCCGCCTTGCCTTTCGCCGTCAGGTGCAGGTGGGCCTTGCGCGCGTCGTCCCCGGAGCGCTCGCGCTTGAGCCAGCCGCGCCGCGCGAACTTTGCCAGGATGCGGCTCAGGTAGCCGGCATCGAGCGCAAGGTCGCGCACCAGGTCGCTCGCGAGCGGCCGCTGCCGGTGCGCGATTTCGTACAGCACCCGCACCTCGGTCAACGTGTAGTCGCTATCGAGCAGGCCGCCGCGCAGCACGCCGATCTTCTGCGTGTAGAAGCGGTTGAACTCGCGCACTGCGCTGATGTGCGAATCGGCGGGCCGGGCGGGCATGCCGCGACTATCGGCGAAGTAGTTGACTGAGTCAAGTATCGCTCGCCGCGCCGGCCGGTGCGCTATTCTCCGGCCATGCCGCAATCCGAGGTGCAGATCCGCCGCTCGCGGCTCGACGATGCCGAGTCGCTGTGCGACAGCATCAACTCGGTCGCGCGCGAGAAGTGGTGGCTCGCGACCGCGGACGGCTTCACGCCGGAGCAGACCCGCGCCTTCGTGAAGTTCGTGTCGGACCATTCCCTCTCGCAGGTGGTCGCGGTTGCCAACGGCCTGATCGTCGGCTGGTGCGACGTCGTGCCGAAGGGCCCGCGCGGCTTCTCGCACGTCGGTGCGCTCGGCATGGGCGTGCGACGCGAGTGGCGCCGTCACGGCGTAGGACGGCGCCTGCTCGAAGAATGTCTGTCGCTGGCCCGCGCGGCGAAGCTGGAGAAGATCGAGCTCGAGGTCTTCACCGACAACGAAGGCGCGATCCATCTGTACGAGTCGCACGGCTTCACGCGCGAAGGCGTGAAGGTGCGCTCGCGCAAGCTCGAGGGCCGCTACCAGGACGTCCTGCTCATGGCCCTCTGGCTGTAGGTGGCTGAGAGTCAGGCTAAAGCCTGACTTACACAGTCAGCCGACTGAGTTGGCTATTGGACTGGGTCAGGCTTCAGCCTGACATTCTCTTGCTCGCCGCCATCAGCCTCGACTGAATCCGCTGCCCCTGCTCTCCTCCCCACGCCGCACGCAACGTCGCGAGCGTCTGCGGATCGGCCTCTTCCGGTGTCCCTGAGCGGAACGGCGGCCGCGGCGAGTACTCGAGCGCCAGCTGCACCACTCGCGCGAGCTCGGGGCTCGCGAGCTGCGCCATGACGGCGAGGCCGAAATCGATGCCGGCTGTCACGCCGCCGCCGGTAGCGCGGTTGCGATCGATGACCCAGCGTTCGTTCGACGGGGTCGCACCGAACAGGGCCAACGCATCGCGCGCGAACCAATGAGTCGCAGCGCGATAGCCACGCAGCAGTCCTGCTGCGCCTAGCAGCACCGCACCGGTGCAAACGCTCGTCACCCATTGCGCCTGCGCGCCGCGACTGCGCAGGAAATCGATGACAGTGGCATCTTCGAGCAGGTCGAACGTCGGCATCAGGCCGCCCGGTGCGAACAGGATGTCCGGCGCAGTCCACGCATCGGCGAACGAAGTCGTCGCGCTCACCGCCAGGCCGGAGTCGGTCGGCACCGGCCCCGCGCTCTTCCACGCGAACTGAATTTCGACGCCGGGCCACGAACACCACACCTGCAGCGGACCGACCAGGTCCTGCAGGGTCATGCCCGGATACACCAGCATCTGTATGCGCGTGCGGCGGGGCGCTGCGGCAGCCGTCGACTCGGCGGTCTGTGTCTGGGAATGCGCGCGCGTTGCGCTCGCAGTGGCTCCGGCCAGCGCGGCCAGTTGCAGTAGCTCTCTACGGTTCATGGTGGGTCCTCCGTTGGCGGCCATCATGCCCCGGAATGGCGATGGCAGATACGACAGGACATTGACGTTTCATGCCAAGCGCGGATACTCCCGATCATGGCCAGAACGACGATCCACATCGCATCCTTCGAGGGCGCGGAGCTGCTCGACATCGCCGGGCCGACGAGCGTGTTCAGCACCGCGACCAGCCTGCTCGGCCGCGGCAGGGGCTACGACATCCGACTCGTTGCGGCGCAAGCCGGACCGGTCGTGACTTCCAGCGGCGTTGCGCTCACCGCGCAACAGGCGCTCGGCTCGATTCACGGCGCAATCGACACGCTGGTCATTCCCGGGGGCTTGCGCGGGGCCGTCGACGGCGCTGCACCGCTGGTGCCGATCGTGCGTCGTCTCGCACCGCGAACACGGCGGATCGCCTCCGTCTGCTCGGGCGCATTCATCCTCGCGCGCGCCGGTCTGCTCGACGGTCGCGCCGCCGTCACGCATTGGGCCGGATGCGGGCACCTGCGTCGCCTGCATCCCGAATGTCGTGTCGAGGACGACCGCATCTTCGTGCGCGACGGACACGTCTGGACTTCCGCGGGCGTCTCGACCGGGATCGATCTCGCGCTCGCGATGGTCGAGGAGGATCACGGCGCGCAGCTCGCACTCGAGATCGCGCGCTGGCTGGTCGTGTATCTGCGCAGGCCCGGCGGTCAGAGCCAGTTCAGCGCGCCGCTCGCAGCGCAGATGGCTGAGCACAAGGACTTGCGCGACCTGTTGCTGTGGATGACGGATCACATCGACGCGGATCTTTCCGTTGCGGCCCTTGCCGCCCGGGCGAGCATGAGCGAGCGGACGTTCGCTCGCGTGTTCGTAGCAGAAACGAGCTTCACGCCAGCCGCATACGTGGAACGCTTGCGGATCGATGCAGCGCGCCGCACTCTGGAAACGACGAAGAAGTCGGTGAAGCAGATCGCGCGCGGGTGTGGGTTTGGCACAGTTGAAACGATGCATCGCGCGTTCCGAAGATCGGTGGGCTCGACGCCGTTGCAATACCGGGCGCGCTTCGCGACCCCGGAAAAATTCTCTCGCCAAGGCGCAAAGGCGCCAAGGCCGGAATTCTGAGATAGAAATTTTCCGGTTTCTTTTCCGACCTTCGCGCCTTGGCGCCTTCGCGAGAGTCATTCCGGACTCCGGGAGGCATCCATGCCTCCCGCTACTGCCTCCTTCGTCTGGTTACGGCGTCATGGCCGAGCCGGCCTTGACGATGAACGCCCACACGCCGCCGCCGGTCGCGATCGGGCTGTTGAGCTTCGTCGAAGCGCCGGGACTCGCCACCGCAACGCGATAGAGCTCCGGATTGCTGCCGTCCTGCTCTGCCGAGTACGTCGCGTTCGCGCTGTCCTCGGAGTACTCGAACTGCCACAGGCCGGCGCCCGTCATCGGCGCGCTGAGCTTGGTCGATGCTGCGGGCGCAGCGAACGCCACTTCGTACAGCTCGTACACCGCGAGATCGTCCTGCGTGGCGATGTAGCCGACATGCGTGCCGTCGGGACGGAACTTGAAGTCCCACACGTCGCCGTCAGCCACGAGCGTGCCGTTGAGCTTGGTCGTGACGCCAGGCCCGGCGATGTCGACGCGGAACAGCTCGATCTTCTCGTCGACCTGCTGGTCGGCCGCATAGACCAGGAAGCTGCTGTCCTTGGAGAACTCGTACCCCGCCATGACGTCGCCGCCGGCCACGAGCTGCGGGCTGAGCTTGGTCGAGGCGCCCGGAGCAGACAACGCCACGGTGTAGAGCTCGGTGACTTCGTCCGTGTCCTGGTCCGCGCAGTACGCAACGCGCTGCGAGTCCGGGCTGAACTTGAAGTTGCAGAGACTGCCGCCGGCGACCAGCGGACCGTTCAACTTCGCCGTCACGCCCGGGCTCGCCGGCGTCGCGTGATACAGCTCGAGAACACTATCGACGTCCTGGTCGGCGATGTACGCCACGTGGGTGCTGTCCGGGCTAAAAGCGAAGCCGCCGCTCACGTCGCCGTCGGCAACGAGCTGCGAGTTCATCTTCGCCGATACGCCCGGGTTGGCGATTGCGACCGAGAACAGCTCGAGGCGATCGACCAGTTCCTGGTCGGCGCGATACAGCACGCGCGTGTTGTCCGGGCTGATCGAGTAACCGCTGCGCACCGAGCCGCCGGGCGTGAGCGCGCTGTTCAGCCGGCTCGACGTGCCGGGATTGGCGAGGTCGACGAGATACAGGTCGAACAGGTTGATCGTCGGGCCGTCGGCGCGATACACGATTTTGCTGCCGTCCGGCGTCTGCTGGAAGTCCATCACATCGCGGTTGGTCTGCAACGGCGGATTGAGCTTGGTGGCAACGCGCGGCGCGCTCAGGCTCACGCGATACAGCTCATAGCGCGTGTCGATGTCCTGATCCGCGATGTAGATGACCGACTTGCCGTCCGGGCTCAGCGCGAAGTCGTAAACGTTGCCGCCGGCGATCAGCGGCGCGCTCAGCTTGACCGAGCCGCCCGGCGCAGACGGGTCGACCATGTACAGCTCGTCGATGCCCGCGGTGGTCTGGTCGGCGACGTAGATCACCGGAGCCGTGCCGGCGCCAGGACCGGGACTCGGGCCGGGACCCGGATCCGGAGTCGGGCCAGGACCGGGGCTCGGGCCGGGGCCGGGATCGCTGCCGGTCGGAGGGCCGCCGGCCTGCGAGCCGGAGCCGCCGCCACCGCCGCACGCGGCAAGGGCGAGCGTCACTGCTGCACTGAGCAAGAGCGAGCGGGCAATACGCAAGGAAGCATTCGAGGTCGTCATGATGGGACTCCAGTGGGTTGGGGTTGAGGCCTTTCACCCACTGCATGCGTAGAATCGCCGCGACCGGGATCAAAAAAAGCTCCGCTGTCGGCAGAGCGAGGGGACGATGGGCGAGGGGGACGTGACTCGGCTGCTCGATGCCGCGGGCTCCGGCGACCGCGCGGCTCTCGAGCGTCTGTATGCGCAGGTCTACGACGAGTTGCGGCGCCTGGCCGAATCGCGCCTGCGTCGCGAGCGCGCCGGTCACACGCTGCAGCCGACGGCACTGGTCAACGAGGCGTACCTGCGGTTGAACCCGGACAGCACCTCGTGGGAGAACCGCCGCCATTTCTTCGGCGCCGCCGCGCAGGCGATGCGCCGGATCCTGGTCGATCACGCCCGCCAGAAACTGGCGGACAAGCGTGCCGCAGGCGCGCGCGTGACGCTCGCCGACCTCGACGTCGCGGCGCCTGAAGCAGATCTCGACGTGCTGGCAGTGAGCGACGCGCTCGACGTGCTCGCGCAGGAAGATCCGCGCTTGTCCGAGGTCGTCAGCCTGCGTTTCTTCGCCGGCATGAGCGTCGAGGAAACGGCGCGTGCGCTCGACGTCTCGCCGATCACGATCAAGCGCGACTGGGCCTTCGCCCGCGCGTGGCTGTGCGAGCGCATCGGCGCGGGAGCCCCGCCCGCGTGACGTTACAGACCGAGCGCGAGCTGTTCGAAGCGTGCATGGACCTCGCCCCCGGCCGACGCACCGCGTGGCTAGCAGAGCATTGCGGTGACTCCGCGCTTCGTGAGCGCGTCCTGCGGCTGCTGCGTGCACACGATTCCGCGCAGGAGCGCGGCTCGCTCGAGCAATCGCCGATCGCAATGGCTCGCCGCATCGGCGGCTTCGACCTGCTCGAACGCATCGGCGAAGGCGCGATGGGCGAAGTCTGGCTGGCCGAGCAGACCGCGCCGGTGCGACGCCGCGTCGCGGTGAAGATCGTGAAGGCCGGCACCGGCTCGCGCGAAGTGATCGCGCGCTTCGAGCTCGAGCGCCAGGCGCTCGCGATGATGAGCCATCCGAATATCGCGCACATCGTCGAGGCGGGCACGACCGGCGACGGGCTGCCCTACTTCGCGATGGAATACGTGCCCGGGATTCCACTGACGAAATACTGCGATCAGCATCGTCTCGGCATCGACGAGCGCCTCGGCCTGTTCATCCTGATCTGCGAGGCCGAGCAGCACGCGCACCAGAAAGGCGTCATCCATCGCGACCTGAAGCCCGGCAACCTGCTGGTCACCGAAGTCGACGGGCGCCCGACACCGAAGGTGATCGATTTCGGCATCGCCAAGGCAGTCGCGCTCGACCGGCAGCCGAGCCGCGCGCACACGATGATCGGACACCTCATCGGCACGCCGGAGTACATGAGCCCGGAGCAGGCACAGCTTTCGCCGCTCGACGTCGACACGCGCGCGGATGTGTATTCGCTCGGCGTCGTGCTCCACGAACTGCTCACCGGCGCATTGCCATTCAAGGCATCGGACCCGAATGCAACACCGGCGATGCTCGTGCAGGAACTGTTGACGCACGATCCAGCTGCGCCGAGCTCGTGCGTGCGTGTCTCGTCGCAGGAGCCGCAGCAGAGCGCTGCGGATCGCGGCCTGACTCCGCGCCAGCTTGCCGCGCGGCTCGCCGGCGACCTCGACTGGATCGTGCTCAAAGCGCTGCAGAAGGATCGCAATCGCCGGTACGGCTCGCCCGCCGAGCTGGCTGCCGACATCCGGCGGCATCAGGCCAATGAACCTGTGGTTGCGGGCCCGCCCTCTGCGATTTATCGCATGCGCAAGTTTGCGGCGCGCCATCGTCTACCGCTCACGCTCGCCGCCGGCGTGTTCGTCGCAGCGATCGTATTCGGCGCGTTGATGGCGTGGCAGGCGCACCAGCTGGCCCTGCAACGCGATGAAGCACGCTTCCAGGCGCAGCGCGCCGAGGCCTCGAGCGAGTTCATGAGCCTGATGCTCGAGGAAGTCGGTCCGCAGGGCCGGCCGCTCTCGCCGCTCGAGCTCGTCGACAAGGGCGTGCAGCTGCTCGACCGCCGCTACGGTGCCGACCCGCAGTTCGCGGCGCGAATGCTGCTGCAGATGTCGCGTCGTTACATGGACCTGGGCAGCACCGAGAAGTCGTCGCAAGTACTGGCGCGTGCGTTGGCACTCGCGCACGAGCTGGATGATCCCGATCTGCTCGCCGACGTGGAGTGCACGACGGTGCGCTCGGACCTGGATGCAAATCGGCACGAGCTCGCGAAGGAGCATCTCGAAGGCGCACGTGCCGCACTGGCGCGCCTGCCGCATCCGCCGGTGGTCACTGCCGTCGACTGTCTGCGCGCCGAAGCTGATATTGCGGACAACGCACGCGACTTCGCCACCGCAGAAGCGAATCTGCGCAAAGCTCAGCAACTGCTCGAACAGAGCGAGAACACGCGCGGTCTGCTGTATCACGCGGTGCTGACGGACCTGGGCGGCGTGCTGTTTCGAACCAGCCGCTTTCGCGAGGCGCTCGCCTTGAACGAGCTCACCGCCGAGGCGCTGGATCGCAACGGCCGCGGCGGCACGCTGGGTCGGGTCACGGTGTCGATGAACCGCGCCTCGCTGTTGATGCGTCTCGGCGAAGTCAGCGCAGCGGAAGCTGCAGCAGCGGAAGCAATCCGCCGTTCGCAGAGACTGCGCGGCAATGAGCCAGCGACGCCGATGCAGGCCATCGGATACAGCATCACGTTGAACCGGCTTGGACGGCATGAGGAAGCCTCCAGGCTCCTGAGCACGGCGCGCGAACAAGCGCACACGCTCGGCGCCGGATTCTGGGAAACCATCGCCGAATATCACCTCGCCCGCTCGCTCGTGCTCGCCGGCCGCGTCGACGAAGCGCGACCGCTGCTCGACGAAGTTCGCACGGCGTGGAGCGCCAACGCCATGGGCAATCGCGATCGCCTTGCTGATCTCTATCGCACTCAGGCGGAAATCGAGCTGCTGCGAGGCAACGTCGCGCAGGCCCGCGAATCGATCGACCGCTCGCTCGCGGAGTTCGGCTATCCGCAAGCGGATCCGGCGCCGTTCCTCAGCGCCGCGCTCACGACGGCGGCACAGATCTATGCCAGAGCCGGTCAGCTCGACCCGGCAGAGTCGTTCGCGGCCGCCGCGCTGAGGATTTCCGAAGGCATCGCGCGCGATCCACGGCAGAGCGCGGACGTCGGCGAAGCGCTGTTGGTGCTGGCTTCGGTCAAGCGTGCGCATGGCGATGCGACGACGGCGCAGTCATATGTCGAGCGCGCGGTCGAAGCGCTAACGAATTCGCTCGGACAGGAGCATCGGCTGACGCGTGACGCACAGAACCTTCGTGCCGCGCTGAAAACCGCGTAGCGCCGATCAGGGCAGCTCGCGCGATGACACGTGATTCAACGCGATCACCCAGTGCCCGCCGCGCTTGCGCATGAGCCGAGTGTTGATACCGTCCTGCGGCTTCTCCGGTCGATCCAGCTGATAGCGACTGATGAGCTGGGCGGCATCCGGCGCGAGCATCTCGATCTTGATGTCGAAGAAGTGCAGCTTGCCGCGCTTCTCCTCGGAGCCGCCGTAGTCGCGGATGTAGTGATCGAGCGTGCCCTGCCAGTCCTTCTGGAATTCCCCGCGCGAGACGAACACGACGTCGGGATTGGCGAAGCCCCGCATGTAGCCGCGGAAATCGCCACGATTCCACGACGCCTCCATGCGGGCGATGACGTCGCGGATCGCCTGTTCTTCGGCTTCGGCGTCGACTGCAGCAGCGGCGGGTCCGCACTCTGCTTGCGGCTTGCACGCAGCCAGCAGCGTCAACGCGAGGATCGCTGCGATGCTCCGCAGCGTCAGCGTGTTCGATCTCATTGCAGTCCCTCAGCGGTCGGGGCGAACGGGAATCGAGAATACCCCGAAGTAGCGGGCGCCTTCGACGTCCAGCGAAACGAGCACGCGAACTTCGCCTGCTTCGCTGCGCGGCGTAACGACCAGGCTGCGACGCACGACACCCTTCGGCTCCGCCTTCTGTTGGGCAAATGCCGTCCCGCCCGAGTCGATCGTCACCGACTGCGCTTGCGGAAATTCGAATCTCAGATTCTGCCCGGGCACGCGTGCCACGAAGGCGAGATCCAGCCCGACCGGCTGATCAGGCCTCGGCGCGGCGCGCAACTGGTAGCGCACATCGACGGGGACGGAGACCTTCCCCGATTGTCTTGCAAGTTTCATCTGCTCCAGCGGCGGCGGCTGGGACTGCGACTGCACCGCGCCGCACCCCATCAGCAGCAGCGCGTACACGAATGCGTTGGCAATGACAGTTCGCTTCATCATGGTCAGTTCGTCGTAACCGAGACTGTGATGTCGACGGGCCCGGGAGTCACGCTCGGGTTGCAGTCGGCGTTGCCGCAATCGTAGACGTCCAGGACGTAGTCGCCCGGCTGCAGAAACAGCGAGAAATCCTCGTTCGCCGGGCCGGGATTGGGACCCAGCGACTGACCGCGGCGAAACACGAGCATGTCGACATCCCGACCCGCCACGGCAGAGGCGCGAAACCGCACGTTGCCCGCCGCGGGAACATTCAGCCGCAGGAATCGGTGCGTCGACAGCTTGTTGCCGACGCCGAATTCATTGGTGCTGCGCACTTGCACGGAGCCGCCAAGTGCGAGCGGTGTGTAAACCGGCAGCACGTTGGGAGACGCGGCATTGTTGAGCTCGGTGGTGCCGTAGGCGTCGATCGTCGTAGCGACGATGCGCTCGGCGGACAGCAGCAGTTCCAGGGTCGGCGCAAGGTCGGGACGCAGCTGCTTCAGCGCGGTGAACAGCGCAAAGGCGCTCGTCATCGCATCGGTGTCGCGCAACGGTCCGGTCAGCACTTGCCAGAGCGCCGGCAGATTGCCGAGATCCCAGAGAATCTCCTGCATGGAGGTCTCGCTGTACCAGCCTTCGACCAGCAGCGAATCGCCGCCGATGTCGAAAAAACCGGAACTGGCCTGAGCCGGACCGAAGCTGTCCCGGTATTGCGAATCGCCCGCAGTAAGCGCACCGAAGGCCGTAGCGAATCCTTCGCTGAGCGCGACGCGCATGTCGACACGCTCGTCGAACGAATGCGCTCCACCTTGACTGTCGCTGCGCGACACGCCGTACATGACGAAATGTCCGAACTCGTGACGAATGACCGCGGGATCGTACTCGTCGGTATCCACATCTGCCTCACCCGCGAGAATGATCCGCGGCGTGCCCCCGGCAGAGCGAGTGAAGAAGGTCTCGCCGCCGCGGTTGGTCGGGGACCAGTCGATGAGCAGCGGCGGCAGATCTGGCGCCGGCTCGAGTGCGAGCAGACGATCGAGGGTGCCATGGATGGTAGCGAGTATCGCGAAGGGTGCGGCATGGCGCGGCCCGACGAGTTGCCCGCCTATGCTCCACCCTGACGGGATTGCCAGTGTGTGTGCCCCGCCGACCGCACTGTTGAAGATCGGGCCGGTGTACGAGTAGACCGCGCCGAGCGGCGCTCCGTTCTCATCCAGGTCGCGGACGGAGATCTGCCAATGCGGCAATGGTTCCGGCGCCTGGCGTGACAGGAATGCCGTAGCCCGCAGGCGCAGATCGGTAGTGCTCGGTACGTCGAACTGAAAGTTGCCGGGGAACGAACCGCTGGCGACGACACTCTGCGTTGCTGCGTCCAGCACCTCAACGAGCACATCCGTCACGACATCGAAAGATTGACTCGAGTAGCTCAGGCCCCGTCCCGGCGCGTCGTGCGGGACGCGCTCATAGCTGACGAAGCCGGTGATCGTCACCAGCGGCGGCGGCGGCCGGATGGTGATATCGACCGTGTCGGCCGCACCGGTCACACCCTCGTCGTCGGTTACCGTCAACGCGAATGTCAACACTGTATCCGCGGCAACGATCGGCGCGGTGAACCTCGCATCGAGAACCCCGTTGCCAGGACCGAGGACGACGGAGGGCCCGGCCACTTGGGTCCATACACCCGACACGATGGTGTAGTCGTCCTGGCTGCGCACACCGCTCAGGTCGACGCGCTCCGCCGATCCTCGAGTCCGATCCGGTCCGGCGTCCGCGACCGGTGGCTGATTCGTTCCGATGCGCGCGATCACGAACGCCCCGGCGCTGAGGGAGGTTCGCGGACCGGTGCAGATCAGTGTGAACTGCGACAGCGTGCCGGGCGTGAAGGGTCCGACGGTCTCCGAGCCGGAAGTCGGTCGCGAACCGGACCAGCTACCGGATGCCTCGCACCCGGTCATAGTCTTGCTGGTCCACGTCAGCAGCGATGTCTGGTCGCCACGCACGATGCTGGGAGCTGCCTCCACCGTAACCTGTGGAGTCGGGACCGACACCTGGATCAGGCCGCTGTTGCTGGCAGTGCCGCCCGGCCCCGAGCAGGTCACGACGAAATTCGTCGGCTGAGTCAATGGACCGACCGTCTGAGTGCCCGAGAGGGCGAGCGGCCCGCTCCATCCTCCCGACGCGGTACAACTGGTGGCGCCCGTGCTGGACCAGGTGAGCTGCACGGACCCGCCTTCTTCCACTTGCGCCACATTGGCCGAGAGGGAAACGGTCGGCGCTGGCGCCGGCGGCTGGCTGCCGCCGCCGCCACCACCGCCACATCCAGCAAGCACGAGCACGATGCCAATGATCGCTGCGTCGCGAACGCGGAGCGTCAGAGTTCGCAACCCCATTCCGTGCTTCCCGCTGTTGTTATGTAATCAGAACCCGGACGTCGTATCCGGCCCGATGCAGGCTAGTCTGCGAACCGGTAGCTGTCAAAGACAGCGCGAAACTGCCCGGCGCGTCAGTGCGGTTGACGAATCATCGGCACGATCTCGGGCGACGCGCCCGCCTGTATGACGCCGACTCGCTCGAAGCCGAGGCTCTCGTAGAACGGAATATTGCGCGGATTCGTCGATTCCAGATACGCCGGCAACCGCTCGCGATCGCAACGCTGCAGGACCGGCCGCAAAACGGTCGCGCCGAGACCGCGGCTCTGGTGCAAGGGCTCGACACCGACTAACGGTAGATACCAGTGCGGGGCCGACGGATGGTGGTGGCCCATCTGCTGAATCACCTCGAACAGATCGTTTTGCCTTGACGCGTGCACGGTGCGCTGAACGATGTCGATGATCTCCGCTTCGTCCGGCTCGACGCCAGGCGGCAGCCACAGTGCGACGCCGGCGCCGTCGCCTACTTCGAAGCCGCTCTCATTCGCAAACGCCCGGCCGCCGAGCGCGCGCGCGAACGCAGGAAAGCCCGTAAGGAAGTCGGCGGTCTCCGGCCAGCACCAGCGGTTGGCGGGGTCCGTTGCAAAGGCAAGGGTCAGGGTCGCGATGGCATTGGCTTCGCGATACGGATGAATGCGCGTCGTCGTGCGCGAGAGTTTGAGCGTGGAGATAGCGTGCATGGCGGCCAGACTAGTGGCCGGCCGTAAAAGCAGCGGCGGATGAGCCGTGAGAAAGCCGTGAATCGCGCGGCGGCGAGACCTGCCGCTAGTTGCCCGCGGATTGCTGCGGTTGCTCCGTCCACTTGCCGTCCCACTCGGCGGCTTCGAAGCGGTTGGTGGACGGGAATCCGGGCGGTCGCTTGCGCTCGAAGCGTGGGTCGTAGTCGATCTTCGTGGAGTAGCGCGGCTCGGTCGCGGAGATCGTGCCGGCAGCCAGGCTGCCGTAGATGCGCAGCGTCGCACTGCGCGGATGATCGATGCTGGTCACGACGAAGCGGTGCCCGGCGAAGATCGCCGCATCGATCTCCAGATCACCGCCGCCCGTGACGCGCGGCGGCGCCACTTCGACCACGCGATCGCTGACGATGCCGAGATAGTCATCCGAGCTGGCGTCGCCGCGCGGATCGTTGGCGTACGTGATGTTGCCGTCGATCACGACACGCAGCGGTGAATAGACGAGCACTTTGCCCGAGACCACACCTTCCACGTGCAGCGCCGACTTGCCCTTCGCGACGAAATACACCGGATCGTCGGTGGGATCGTTCAGGTAATGCGACTGCGCCGTGTCGAGCTCGGTCCAGCGATAGCTGCCGTCGGGGAAGAAGCGGATGCGTGTATCGCCGGACAACTCATGCACGCGCGCGTTCTCGTCGCGCGGCGCCCACTGGAACGGCTGCGGCGACTCCGGCAGCGCGATCTCGCTCGTGCCAGTCTCGAGACCCCCGCGGAAGATGTCGGCATTGCGGCGGCGGGTCAGCGACTCGTCGTTGAAGCTGCGCGCGGTGGTTGTCACCTTGCCGAGAAACTTCGGCGTCGTGCGCGAGTCGGACAGCAGGCTGAACCGCGAGTTGCTGTGGAAGCGGCCGGTGATCTCGTCGTCGTGAATCGCCACCATCGGATCCCAGTGATCGACCATCTGCGTGAACTGCGAAAACGACAGGCGGTTGAGGTTTACGAGCGTCGTCAGCTTCCTGCCGTGATCCGAAGCGCTGACTTGCGCGGTCACGCGTTCCAGCGCCGTGCCTTCGTTGGCGCGCTCGCGAATCAACAGCGCGCTGTATTGCCTGCCGTCCTGCTCCCAGGTGACTTCAGCGCGTGACGACTTCAGTGCTTCTGCGGCCAGCTGCTCGAGGCGGCGGGACAGCGCAGCTCTTTCGTTGGACGGCATGGTCACGGTCGCGACCGGACCTTCGGGAACCTCGACCGCGGCAGGTGCCGGAACGGGCGCTTCTACTGCGTCGGTCGGACCCGGCTCGACGGCCTGGTCGTCGATCGTATCGGTCGGCGGCGGCGCGACTTTCGCCAGCGCTTGCTCGAGCTCGACTTCGCTGGGCGCCGTGGAGCCGGCAGGCAGCGGCGGCAGGTCGACGCCATCCCGCTGTTCCGCGTCGGGGGCTTCCAGCAGGACGAGCTTGGACGTGGGTGTGTCGCCGGAATCGATGCCGTACTGAGCGCCGCCGAACATAATGAAGATCAACAGTGCGGCGTGCACCGCTGCGGAAGCAGCGATGCCGTACATTCTTCGCGAGACACGCGGATCGAAACGGCTGGACAGAGCCAGTTCCATGACGTCCCCCCGACTGTGCTCCCAAGCATAGACCCCGGGCGGGCGATTGAGAAATTCGGTTGCTGTCGGGAGGGTTCCACCGGGGGATCGGACGTCCCACGAGGTGTAATAAAGGAGTAGTCGTTCCTGCCTTTCCGCCGTTGAAAGGTTGGGAGTAGAGTCCGGCGCATGCGTCACGCTCCCTGTCGATCTGCTCTCGTGGCGTTGGCAATCGCCGCGCTCGCGGCCGGCGCGCAGGCCGCCGCGCAAGAGCAGGATCCGCCGCAACAGAGCACGACTGAACAGGGTCTGCCGCCGGGACAATTTCCGGCGGTGCTGAAATCCCGCGAAGCGCAGTTCATCTATCGCAGCTCGGCAAACATGCTGGCCTGCGACGAATTGCGCAACCACATCTCGGTGATCCTGCGCGCCGTCGGTGCGCGCGACGACGTGCAGGTGACGGCGCGCGACTGCGACTTGTTCATCGCGCCGGATTCGAGGTTCCCGGGCACCTCGGACCCGACGGTGTCTGGCACGTTCGACCGCGGCGGCACGTTCGATCGCGGCACTGTCTACGACCCTACGAGAAGCTCCATGGACCGGACGATGCCCGGACATCTGGGCTCGTCACGCAGCTACCGCGGTCAATCGACGCCCGTGCACATCCGGGTGATGATGCCGGTCGTCGCGACCCCCGACATCATGGCCGAGGTCGATCGCGACAAGTCGCGCCGCGAGCTGATCTCGCGCGTCACGGGCAATCCGGCGGCAGCGATGAACGATGCGATCTTCTTCCGCGCCGAGCGTCGCGAAGTCAAGCTCTCGCACGCCACCATCGGACTCGAGTCCATCGACTGCGAGCTGCTCGAGCAGATGGTGCCGAGCGTGTTCCGCGATCTCGATCTCAAGGTGACCGGGCCGCCCCCGTCCTGCGACCCGAACGAGGGCTCGCATTTCGTGCCGCGTCTCACCGTCGAAGCGCTGCTGCCGGTCGGCGTGCTCATGCCGGGCGAGCAGAAAGAGCGCAAGCGTGCCGAGGAAGCCGCGCAGCGCAAAGCATCGCAGCCGCCCGGGCAATAGTCCGTTCGCGTCTCTACAAATAGGTGGCGTACTGCGGCGGCGACATCCAGTTGTTGTTGAGGCCGTCGCAGTAGCGGATGGGAATCGCCGCGAGCTCGGCGGGATCCAGGTCCAGGATGGCGACGTTGACGCTGCAGAAATCGCCGCCCACTTCTTCGAGATAACCGCGGCTGAAGACGTGCACGCCGCAGTGCCTACAGAACTTGCGTGACGAGATCTGCGCGCCCCATTCGTAGCTGCTCAGGTCGTGCTCGCCCGCGACGAGGCGCACCGCCTGCGGCTTCACGATGAAAGTCCAGGCGCGCAGCTTCGCGCAGATCGAGCAATTGCAGCGGCCGCTGCCGGCGGCGGGATCGAGCTCCGCCTCGATCCGCACTTTCCCGCAATGACACGCGCCGCTGATCGTCTTCTGAGCCATGGCAACTCCCCGTCGAATCACGGCCGGAGATACTCTCGCCAACACGCCAGGAAATCTAGGGCGATCTTGGCGAGAGGCTCCTTCCCAGAGACGGAAAATTTTCGGCGATGCCGTCGTCGCGTCGGTGGTTTGTATCCGCTACCGGCAGTGTTGCTGTGACGCCGACGTCAGGAACCCGGCCCATCGGGATCCTGCCGGCAGCAGCTCGTCGGGCCGCTGCCGGACGTCCTGTGGCTGCTGAGTAACTTTGCCGGCAACACTGCCTTCCGCCTGTCGCTGCGGGCCGAAGAGATCCCGGAACTGCTCGCCGCCAACACGATGATGCAGGTCTCGGAGCTTCTGGACATACCGCTCGCGATCGTCACGCTCGCGGTCGTTCAGCGCATCAGGACGTTGCCTCGGCGTATGAGGCGGCCTCGAAACGCCGCGTCTCGCCGCCGGGCTTCGGATCGCTGTGCGAGTTCACGTCGCGGCGGGCGGCTCGTACTCGCGATGGTAGCGATGGATCGTCCAGAGGTAGCTCTCCATGAGCGCCTCCTTGCCGACCTGCGCGAGAATTTCCTGAGAGCGGTCCGCGGTCGTATCGCGCGACAGCTGCAGCTCCGCGATCGTGAAATGACCGAGCTGGTTGCGGTACTGCCAGAGCAGCTCCCGCATCGCCATCTTGTTCTGGTACAGCTCCCAGATCCCCAGCCACACCGGCAGCAGGCCCATCAGGAACATCACCGCGTCCTTCCACGTGACCGCACCGACCACGTGCTCGTGCAGCGGTACGGCGAACACCAGCAGGATCAGTGCGAACGCCGCAACCGCGTAGAGCAGCGCGTTCTTCAGTACTTCCAGCCGGCGGTGATAGCGCTCCAGCTTGCGCACGCGCGCGCGGAAGTATTCCTGCTGACCCAGGATCCAGTGGCGATGCACGCTCGCGAGGCGCGTGCGGTCGGCCGCATGCCCGTTGGTCCGTTGATCGAGCGGCTCGACGTTCTTCAGCAGGTTGCCGATCCAGCTGAAGCCTGAGAACTGGTCGATACCCGTGAGATTGATCAGCTCGCCAGCGCTGACCGTGCGGTCCGCGCCCGCCGCGCGCAGGAAGAACTTGATGCGCATCGTCTCGGCCAGCACTCGATACACGAGATGCTTGGAGAACCACTGGTGCGAGCGCAGCCGGTGAAACACGGCGACACTGAGCAGCAGGATCGTCAGATAGATCGACAGCAGCACGCCGTTCGCCCAGAGCTTGGCATAAATCAGAAACAACAGTGCCATGCAGGACGCGGTGTAGCTGAACCAGCGGAACAGCCGGTCCGAATGCCGCTGATAGTAGACCGCGAGCGCGTCCGCCTTGCCGTACTCCGCGTCGATGCGCTCCAGGCCTTCGCGATCGGCGAGCGATTCGATCGGACCCAGCGTCGGCAACAACGAGTCGAGCCGCTCGAAAGCCTGCTTGTTGCGCAACCGCGCGAACTCGCGGTTGTAGGTATTCAGCTCGGTGCACTGCTGTGCCAGCGAGTGCGGCATCTCGGTGCCATGCGCGGCGAGCAGGTTCTCGCCGATGCCGGTGAGATAGCCGGGCTCGCTCGGCACCGCCGCTCCTTGACCGCGGGGCGTCGGCACCCAGTAGATGAAATGCGGGCCCCATGCCGTCGCAGCGGCCGCCTCCGCAGGCTTGAACTCGATCGCCGAATCGCTGTGGCCGACATGAGTGCGGGCGCCGAGATAGCGCAGCACCGTGTCGGCCGTCCCGCCTTCGAGCCGCGACGTGCGTCCGTCCCACAGTGCAACCAACAGATTGCACTTGGCTGTCAGCGCTTCCGTGAGGTTTGCGTAAAATACCGATCTACCAGCGCCGTGCGGCGCGCTCTGGTCGGAGCCGGGCGGCGCCGACAGCACGGTGCAACTCACCGCGGGATCCGCGAGCAGCTCGCGCAGCGCAGCGCCGGACTGCGCGTCGAAATCCTCGAGGTACCGCTCCAGCGGCATCGGCAGCACGGCATCGACCTTCCACCCCGCCTTCGCAGCGGCGCGTGCCACCAGCAGATCTGCTCCCTGCGCCATCCCGGTCATGAGCCGCAGCTCGGTGTCGGGAAGGCGCCGCTTCAGGTCGGCGAGGAACGCGTCGACCTGACGGGTCAGCTGCGGAACGTCGGCGGGGTGCGGGTCGCGATGGCCGGACACGCCGATGACGAGGGGTGAGCTCATAGTCAAGAAAATCGACAGCGAAAGGTCGCGCATTGTGGATTCACAATGCAAGGCCCGACAAGTATTTACGGCTTTCACAACGAGACTTTTGAGAGTACAGTCCGGGCGAATTCGACTTCCGGGCAAAGGCGAAACATGAGGAAGCTGCAGTTCTTCATCTCTTCGCCTGGCGACGTGTGCGAGGAACGTGCCCTCGCCAGTCGCGTCATCGAGCGCCTGCAAAGCGAGTACATGGGCCGGGTCGCGCTCGAGACGATTCTCTGGGAGCACGAGCCGCTGGTCGCGACCGCGACGTTCCAGGTGCAGCTGGTCAAGCCCTCCGAAGCGGACGTCGTCATCTGTATCCTCTGGTCGCGCCTCGGCACCCGCCTGCCGGCGCAGTTCACGCGCGCCGACGGCACGCGTTACGAGTCCGGCACCGAGTACGAATTCGAGGAAGCGATGGACAGCTTCCGCAAGAACGGCAAGCCCGACCTGCTCGTGTATCGGCGCACCGCGCCGCCGTCGGTCCGGCTCGACGACGAACGCGACCTGATGGAGCGCCTGTCGCAGAAGAAGAAGCTCGACGAGTTCATCGACAAGTGGTTCCATGACAAGTCCGAGGGCACGCTGGTCGCGGCGTTCCATCCGTTCGAGTCGCCGAGCGACTTCGAGATCCTGCTGGAGAATCACCTGCGGCGGCTGATCGAGCGGCAGCTGCCGCGCAGTGTCGCAACCACCACCGAGTCACGTGACGTCTGGAAGAAGGGCTCGCCGTTCCGCGGCCTCGCGGCGTTCGAGTTCGAGCATGCGCCGGTTTTCTTCGGCCGGACGCGTGCGGTCTCCGACATCCTGCAGGCGCTGCGCACGCAGGCGAAGGACGGTCGCCCGTTCCTGCTGGTCCTCGGTATGAGCGGCGGCGGCAAGTCGTCGGTCGTGCGCGCGGGCGTGCTGCCGATGCTGACGAAGCCCGGTGTGATCGAAGGCATCGGCTTCTGGCGTCGCGCCGTGTTCCGGCCGACTGATGTGCGCGGCGACATCTTCGGCGGTCTCGCGCGCGCGCTGCTGAAGGAAAACGCCCTGTCCTCACTCGACGCTGACGGCACGGGCGCAGACGAACTTGCACAGGTCTTGCGCCAGTCACCGCAAGCCGCCACCGCGCTGGTGCGCAATGCTCTCGCTCGCGCAGCGGACGGCGAGAAGTCCAACGGCCGGCTGGCGCTGGTCATCGACCAGATGGAAGAGCTGTTCACGCACGAAGGCATCCTGCCGGAGCATCGCGAAGCGTTCATCGACGTGGTCGATGCGTTTGCACGCAGCGGACGAGTGTGGGTCATTGGTACGCTGCGCAGCGATTTCTATCCGCGGCTCGCCGCGCTGCCGAAGCTCACGGCGCTGAAGGAAGGCGCTGGTGCGTACGACCTGATGCCGCCGAATGCGAGCGAGATCGGCCAGATGATCCGCCTGCCGACGCGCGCGGCCGGCCTGCGCTTCGAGGAAGATCCCGCGACCAACGAGTCCCTCGACGACATGCTGCGCGACGCGGCTGTCTCGCGGCCGGAAATCCTGCCGCTGTTGCAGTTCACGCTCGAAGAGCTCTATCAGCGTCGCACCGAAGACGGGCTGCTGACGCTCGCCGCGTATCGCGAGCTCGGCGGCGTCGAAGGCTCGCTCGCGCAGCGAGCTGAAGCGGTGTTCACCGAGTTGCCGGAAGACGTTCGCGCCGAGCTGCCGAAAGTGCTCAATGCCCTCGTGAGCATCGAGCAGGACGGGCACGAGACGGTCGGTCGCAAACGCGCGCCGTGGTCCGATCGTTTCACCGGCAAGAGTCGCGCGCTCATCGATACGTTCGTCGAGAACCGGCTGTTCGTCACCGAGCTCGCGGACGATGGCAGCGCCGTCGTGACCGTGGCGCACGAGGCGCTGCTGTGGCACTGGCCGCGCGTCAAGGATTGGGTCGCGCAGAATCGCGAGAACCTGCGCGTGCGCGCGCGCATCGCCGCTGCGGCTCAGCGCTGGGCGGCCGAGAACAAGACGACGGATCTGCTGCTGCCGCACGGCAAGCCGCTGGTGGAAGCGGAGTCGCTGCTGGAGCAAGGCATCGAGCTGCCCGCCGATGAAGCGGGCTTCATTCAGGCCTCGATCACGCGCGAGCGCCGCATGCAGCGCATTCGCACCGGCGCGGTGATCGGCATCGCCGCGCTGGCGATCCTCGCCGCATTCTTCGCCTACTTCGCCGATCATCAGCGCGATCTTGCGAACCAGGCGCGCCGCAACGTGGAGATCGAGGCCGAGACGGCGAAGCAGACCACGAACTTCATGGTCGGCCTGTTCAACGTCGCGGACCCGAGCGAAGCGCGCGGCAACTCGATCACCGCGCGCGAGATCATGGACAAGGGCGCGAAGCGCATTGACCAGGAGCTCAAGGAGCAGCCGGCGATCCAGGCGACGCTCATGGAAACCATGGGCAGCGTCTACACCAGCCTCGGCCTCTACGATCAAGCCGCCGGGCTGCTGCGCAGCGCGCTCGAGAAGCGGCGCGCGCTGTACGGCGAGAAGCATCTGGAAGTCGCACGCTCGCTGGATCGCCTCGGCGAAGTGCTCAAGCTGAAGGCCGAGTACGAGCCCGCGCAGAAGATGTATCGCGAAGCGCTGGCGATGCGGCGCGAGATGCTCGGCAACGACAACGTCGATACCGCGCGCAGCGTGTTCGAGCTCGCGGATCTGCTCGGTCGCATGGGCGAGTTCACGCAGGCCGAGCCGCTGTTCCGCGAAGCCCTGGCGCTGCGCAAGAAACTGTTCCCGGCGCGCAGCGCGGAAGTCGCGCAGAGTCTCGAAGGACTCGCGCTGAACCTGTACGACCAGGGCTCGTACCAGGATGCCTCCAAGCTGCTGCGCGAGGCAGTCGCGATGCGGCGCGAGATCCACGACGGCCCGCATCCGGCGCTCGCCGAAGCGCTCAACAATCTCGGCTTCGTGATCGACGAGACCGGCCAGAACCGCGAGGCCGAGCAACTGTTCCGCGAGGCGCTCGAGATGAAGCGCGTGCTGCTCGGCAGCGAGCATCCGGAGATCGCGATCGGGCTCAACAACGTGGCGGGCGCGCTGTACGAGCAGCGCAAGTACGACCAGGCAGAGGTCTACTACGAAAGCGCGCTGGCAATGCAGCGCAAGCTCCTCGGCGCAGACCATCCGGACGTCGCGATGACGCTCAACAATCTCGCGTTCGTCGTGCACGACAAGGGCGACTTGAAGACCGCGATCTCGCTGTCGCGCGCATCCCTCGACACTTACACGCGCGCACTCGGGGCGGACCATCCGTCCGTCGCACGCGGCATGAGCAATCTGGCGATGTGGATGATGGAGAACAACGACTTTGCGGCAGCGGAGAAGTTGTTGCGCGAAGCGCTGGCGTTGCGCAAGAAGCGCCTCGGTCCGGAACACTCCGACACGGCCGCCACGATGACGTTGCTGGCGGGTGTGCTGATCGAGACCAAGCGCTACGACGAAGCGTTGCAGCTCGCGGGCGATGCGCATGCCCTGCTCCAGAAATCGCTGGGCAGTGAGCATTGGAAGACTGCGAGCGCGGCGAGCGCCGAAGGCGCAGCGCGCGCGGGGCTGAAGCAATTCGATCAAGCCGAGCCGCTGCTCGTGCAGAGCCACGCTGTGCTCCACGGCGGGACCGGCGCGCTGACTTACTACTTGAAGAGCTCGGATCGCTGGCTCGGCCGGCTGTATCAGAGCACGGGCCGGCCGGACAAAGCCGCGAAGTATCTTGCACAGGCAGTGCGCAGTTGAGCAGTAACTCGAACAACAAGCGTTTGACGGGGAGAGCGCACATGTCTTCGAACAGAGCAGTTCCATCTTGCATCGCCGCGGTGCTCGCTTGCAGCGCCATTCCAGCGAGCGCGACCGGCTTCACACCGCCGGCGCCGGTGCAATTCGACGGCCACTACTACCAGGTCGTCATCGCCAACAAGATGAGCTGGGAGGCCGCCAAAGCGGCAGCGGAGCAGCGCACGTTCCAGGGCGTGCAAGGTCACCTCGCGACGATTGGCTCGGCGGAGGAAGACGCCTTCGTGCACCAGCTCCGCCAGCAGGTCCTGAACACACCGCATCCCACGTTGAGCGGCAGCGAGCTGTGGGTCGGCGGCTTCCAAGCGCCCTGCGCCACGACGACACCCGAACCCGCCTGCGGCTGGATGTGGCTCAACGGTGCATCGATCGCGCCGACAAATTCGGATTCGCCGTACACGAACTGGCAGAACGGCGAGCCGAACAACCTGCGGCGCCAGCCGGATTCTCTGAACCGCGCGAGCGAGGACTTCCTGGCGATCGGCCTCAACGGCGCGTTCGGCTGGAACGACGAAGGCGCGCTGTCCAACGTGTGGGGCTACATCATCGAGTACGGCGAAGGCGCGGTCACCGTGCCGGCCGACACATGCACGTTCGATAGTGGTGGTTGCAATCCGACCGGCGCACAGATCCTCCAGCTGCCGCCGAGCGCTGTGGTCGCGCCGGGTGCGACGCTGACGGCCCGGGTAACGACCATTCACGACAGTGCCAGCCGCTGCGGCCAGCAGCCGCTGACATTGTTCGGCGGCGCGGTCGTCATTCCGCCTTACTTGTGCGGGCATCCGGACTTCCTGGTGATCGAGACGCACACAACCGGCGTCACCGTGTCGACCGGCGCGGTCGAGGTCGAGAACCTGACCGAGCAGGCGCTGCCGAACAATCTCTACGGCTGCAGCGCGGTGCGCCAGAATCCGGCCGGGCAGCTCGATCCCGATCCCGCGCATCGCGACGTAGTCGGATGGCAGTCCCAGGATCCGCAGCAGATGCTGGAAACCTCGCGCGGTACCGGCCGCTTCTTCGGCACGGTGACCGAAGCGACCTACGACTGCGGCAGCTCGCGCGGCAAGGTGCTGAGCGGCTCGTATCACTTCGTCGGCCTGCGCATTCATCCCGGCCCTGGCAACGAGCTCGCGGACAACCCGGCTGGCAATCACCAGAGCTTCATCGACCTGGTCGGCTACAAGCTCACATTGCTGAGTGCATCGCTCGAAGCGTCGAAGGTTGCGCTGCCCAGGCTGCAGTTCCAGGCCCTCCAAGAGCGGCTGGACGGCGCGATCTCCGCCCACAACAAAGGTGATTACGAGCGGGCGCTGCTGAAGATCGGGCTGTTCCTGCGGGCCGTCGAGCACTCGGACTACAAGCCGGTCGCGGGCCAGAACTTCAACGGCGAGCACCTGATGCGCGGCTCGAACATCGAGTTCATCTATGCGGAGAAGATTCTGCCGTTCGATTAGCGCGCTCGCGCTGCTGCTCGCCGGCTCGCTCGCCTGCGCAGCCGGCGGGCAGGATCAGGTTGGTGCGGTCTACAAGGCTCACGAGATGAGCTTCGTGTATCGCAGCTTCGTGAACCTGTATGCCTGCGATGAGTTGCGCAACCACGTGACCGGCATCTTGCGCGCAGTGGGTGCACGCGACGATATCAAGGTGCGCGTCACAGACTGCGAGCTCTTCCTTTTTCCTGACGAGACCTCGTCGGCGTGGGACCGCTTCAATCGCTACAACGTCGATCCGTGGGATCGGTACGGGACGCGCGCGGACCGGACGCAGACTTCGCACGTGCGCGTGCAGCTCATGTTTCCGATCGAAGCGACGCCCGATGTGCTCGCCGAGATCGACAAGGACAAGTCCCGTCGCGAGCTGGTGTCGCGCGTGACCGGCAATCCGCTGGTAGCCCTCAACGACCCGGTCATCTTCGCAGCCGAGCGGCGGGAAGTGACGCTGTCACGCAGCACGATCCGCCTGGGCCCCGAGGACTGCGAGCTGCTCGAACAAATGATCCCGACCGTGTTCCGCAAGCTCGAGGTCAAGGTGATCAAGCGCCAACTCTCCTGCGATCGGTATCAGCGCTCGCTGTTTACACCGAAGCTGGTCGTGGAAACGTTGTGGCCGGTGGGTACGGCGGCGCCGGGAGAGAAGAAGTAAGAAATAACGGCGCCGGCTCTCCCCTCTCACGGCATCTCCTGCTTGTACGCCAGCTTCCCTGTCTTCGCGTCCACCACCACTGCCAGCGCACCTTTCGCGTAGCCGCCGCTGATGCTCCAGAACGTGCCGGCCTGCTTCGTGGCCTGGCCCATGACGAGCAGTGACATGACGAGTGGCTGGCCTTTTGTATCGAGACCACTGTCCTTCGCCGTCGTGGCTGCGTCGGTGCTGTCGACGAAGCTGGTGATGACGCGGTCGGTCATGTGCGGCCGCACTTCCAGCTGATCGACTAGCTGTTCAGCGGCGAATGTGAATGTGCACGCCTTGCCGGACTTCGGCGAGTGGAACATGTAGTCCCAGTTCGCCGCGCGGCCGTCGGTGGACGCGCGCATTGTCGAGACGCCCGTGAGTACGGCGTCCGGTTGCCACTTCTGTGCGGCGGCAGTAGCTGCTGCAAGGCCGGCGCGCGCGGTGACGGCGGTGTCCGCCGCCCGCGAGGCGACGGACAGGGCAAGAAGAAGGATCGAGGCGCAGACGAGAATCGGTGCGCGCATGCAGAAGTCCTCCCGGCAAACCGGCCGGATTCTACACCCGCCGCCCGAGCGTACCGGGCGATGTCGGCCGGCGGCACTGCCGTTCGTCCTTGGGGGCGTAGACACCTTATAACCGTCGTTCCTCAGGAGAATTCACATGTCGACGCTGACTCTGGTCTTGCTCGGTCTGTTCGTCCTGGTCGCCGCGTTTCTCGCGTATGTGGCGTCCAAGCCCGATGACTTCAAAATCGAGCGCTCGCAGCGCATCCGCGGCAGCGCGGACGCAGTGTTCGCACGCATCAACGATCTGCGCGAGTTCAACAGCTGGAATCCATTCGCGGCCGCCGTCGACTCCAGCACGAAGATCGTCTATTCCACTCAGAGCCGCGGCATCGGCGCCGCTTATGAATGGGACAGCGAAGGTAAGGCCGGCAAGGGCCGCATGACGGTCGTGGAATCGCAGCCGCCGCGCACTGTGGTCATGCGCCTCGAGTTCGTGAAGCCGTTCGTTGCGACCAACACCGCGGTGTTCTCGGTCGCGAGCGAAGGTCCGGTGACCAACGTCACGTGGGCGATGACCGGCTGCACCGGCTTCCTGCACAAGCTGTTCAGCACGTTCGTGAGCATGGATAAGATGGTCGGCGGCGAATTCGCCAAGGGCCTGGCGCACCTGAAAGGCCTGGTCGAAAGCAGCGCTGCGACGTCCAAAGCGTGATCGCAGCACGGGGCCGGCGACTTCAGGAGACTTGAATCCTGAGCGCCGGCCCTTCGACGATGCGATCCTTCTCGCAGCGCACGGGGCTGTACGGTGTGAGCGTGATCGTGCCGGTCCGCACCATCGTCACGATGCGCGTGTGATCCATGCGGAACGTGCCCTCGAACCGCACCGAATCCTCGGGCGCCACTACCCACTCGACGTTGTCTGCGACTTCTTCTTCCATTTGCGGCGGCGGCGTGTACAGCCAGCACTGCCCGGGCGTCAGCTGATCACGCGGGACCTGCTTCCACTCCCCGACCGCGCGCCGCTGCAAGTGCAGCGTGACCTGCTCGCCCTGCTTCACCTGGGTCGCCGAGGCCGACGGCGTCAGTGTGACCTTATGCTCCGAGGCGAGCACATAGACCATCGGTTCCTGGCCCTTGCAGCCGGTTGCTAGCGCAAGTCCCGCAGACAGGAACATGAAGAGTGCGTTGCGTATGAGTTGCATGGTTCGCCAGCATGCCCGTTCGCACCGTAATGCGCGACCGTCGCGATAGGGTCCCGTCAGTGGCGCTGGCTCACGCGGTTGCGATCCATGAATGCACGCACGTAGCCGGCGATTTCCCCGGCTGCGGTATCGAGCGCGAAATGACCGCCGTCCACGATGTGGATCTCGGCTTGCGGCACGTCACGTCGCAAGGACTCAGGCTCGGAGAGCTGAAACGAGGGGTCGTACTTGCCCCACACGACCAGCAATCGCGGCTGCATCCGCTGCAGCCAGGACTGCCACTGCGGATATGCGCTCACATTCGTACGGTAGTCGTAGAACAGCTCCGTCTGGATGTGCAGTTGTCCCGGTTGGCTCAGGAACGCAATCTCATCCGTCCAGAGATCCGGATCGTAGCGCTCCACCGCTGGATCGCTGCCGACATGTCGCGTCCGGGTCGCGGCCGGCGAAAGCAGACTCGAGCGCAGCGCCGCTTCGTTCGCCGTCCTGTCTGCCCAAAATGCGCGGCGTGGCTGCCAGTTCGGGCCGAGGCCGCTGTCATGCGCGACGGCATTCTGCACGATCAGGGCTTCGACGCGGTCCGGATGCGCAATCGCGAGGCGCATGCCGATGGGCCCGCCATAGTCCTGCATGTAGAGCGTATAGCGCTGCAGACCTATGACTTGCGTGAAGCGATCGACGACTTGCGTCAGATGGTCGAAGGTGTAGTCGAACTGCGCGACGTCCGGCCAGTCGCTATGACCGAAGCCGGGATAGTCCGGGGCCACGAGGTGATAACGATCAGCCAGGCGGCTGAACAGCGGCTCGAACATCCGGGAGGAAGATGGAAAGCCATGCAGCAGCAGCAGCGCCGGAGCGTCCTTCGGCCCGGCCTCGCGATAGAAAATGTTCAGCCCGTCGACGGTGACGGTTCGATATGTGGTGTGCTGGCTGCCGACATCCTGCGCGAGCACGCCTGACGCAAACAATGGCGACGGCAGCGCGCAAAGCAGGAGGAAGCGAAGGATGCTCAAGATGCGGCTCGGCGGTGAAGGCACTGCGTAGATGCCATCGCCGGCCGCAAAGTTCCGCTCACCATTCCCGTTGCCACGATGGCAGCCGTCGAACGTGCCACGCTATCGTCGGAACAAGATGACGTGCGCACGGATATTTGCCGTACTCCTGCTCGCAACGGCCGGCGTTGGCGACGCCGCCGACTGGCGATACTCAGTCGGCGTGCACGACTACGCCGTGCCCGATGTCGACTCGGATACTTACGGAGTCGACGCCAGTGTCTCGGTCGACGAGCGAACCGAGTCCGGTCGGCATCTGTTCGGCTCGATGGACCTGTTCGTCGATCATGACGAGGACGATCTCGATCCCGACCACATCCCGATCTGGTGGCAGATCCACGCGGGATCGGACGGCGAGCTGTGGCGGGCCGAAAACGCGCGGGTTGGCTGGACTGCGAACCTCGACACCCGGATGAACACCGTCAGCTCGGTCGAGCGTCGCATCACGGCGCTGCCCGCAATCGTGGCCGGGTACGAGGGCAATGCCGTTCAAGCCTCCGCGCGCGCTGGCGCAGGCTGGTTCTTCCTCGAGATCGATGACGACGTGCCGAAGACGCGCGGTTACGATCGCGACGATTTCCGCAACAGTACGCTCGGATACTCAGCCGCTGCCGATCTGTCGCTGCGACTCGGCCCATCCTGGACGGTTCAGGGCCGCGCGCAGCAGTGGCGGGACAGTCACATATGGCTGCAAACCGAGTACGAGGTCGCGTTGCGCATGGGCGTCGGTCACGAGCACCCGGGCAGTAGCGAGTTCGTGCTCAGCGCCGACTTCACGGAATACAACCTCGACGTGTACGCACGTCCCGACGTCGCGCAGCCGATCCTGCCCTGGGATAACGACGTGCTGATCAGGTTGTCCTTCGACACTTCTTGGTGAGGCGCACTCACTGCGCGGCAACGGTAATCGGCACACCTGCATCCTTGATGATCATCGCCAGAAAGCGCGCCGGCGCAGTCGCGCTCGCGTTGCGCGAAACCATGTGGACGTCCTGCGGGCGCTCGACGAAATGCTGGCCCGGGAGCAGCGTCGTCTCCGGGCCTTCGCGCGTCTTCATCACCATCGAGCCTTCGAGCACGTAAACGTACACGTAGCCGTTGTGCCGATGCGGCGGCGATGACCCGCCGGGCGGCACGTCGACTGTGAGCATCACGACTTCCTTGCCGTTGAGCGGTGGCAACGGATCGGTCAGTAGCACGGCAGACTTCCTCGCCGCGCCGTTGAGACTGGCGAGCGCGCCGGCGAGCTCGGGGCTGAACCCGTCGAAGCGCTGGCGGATGGCGCCCGCGGCGTCGACGATCACAACGGTCGGAACCTCCTTGATGCCGTAGCGCCGGAAGATCTCACCGCTACTGTCCAGCGCGACCGGATAGGCGACCTGCAATTTGCGCTGATAGTCAGGCAGGTCCGTTTCCGTCGACCAGACACGGCTCGCGATTGCGATCCACGCAGACTGCGCCGGTGCCGCACGATAAGCCTGGCTCAACACCTCGCGCGTCTGGCGGCAGGCCGCAGCAACTTCGGGTCGCGAATCCTTCAGGTAGGACTCGCACCACGGCGTGATGAATGCCAGCACGGTGGGCTTGCCCATCTTGCCGGGCTTGAAGTCCCACGCACTGCCCGCGACCTGCACCGAGAATGCCGGCGCTTGGTCGCCCACACCGGCGTGCGCGCGAGCGCCGACGCGGGGACGGCTGTTCGATGCAACCTTCGCCTTCGGCGTCGACTGCGACAGCGCTTCGAGCGCGCGGTCGAGATCTGCGCTCGCTTCGTGACCGATATATGCAAGCCGGCCGTCCGCGTCGATCAATACGTGCAACGGAGTCACGACGAGGCCGAACGCTTCGGCCAGGTCGCCGGCGCTGTCGATGGCAATCGGCATCGAGAGTTTCACCTTGCCGAGATAGTCGCGAACGTCGTTGACGTCGTCGTTCAATCCGAGATTGACCGCCACGACGGCCACGCGATCGTGATAGCGCTGCCATGCTGCTTCGAAGTGCGGCATCTGCTGGCGGCACGGCACGCACCACGTCGCCCAGAACTTCAGGTACACCGGCTGGCGGCCGTATAGATCGCCGAGCTCGATGCGCTTGCCGTCGATGGTGTCGAGAGTCGCGTCCGGAGCAGGCTGCCCGACGGCGGGCGCGTGCGTCCGCGCCATCTCCTCTCCGGTCGCAGCATGCGCGCCGGCGACCGCCAGCAATGAAATGCACAACGAAGCGACGACCTGCCTCGCGCGCGAGCTCCTGATCACTGCCATCGATTTCTCCGTTTGTGCGCATTGCCGCGAGCGGCGACGCGTGCAAGCATGTGCCCGCGACTGGTCTCGCAAAAGGTCCACAATTGACGAAATCGATGGATCCAATTCTCGCGCTGGGAATTGCCCTGCCGCGCGGCAGGCGCGGCGGCCTGCTGCGAGCGGTGCACTCGCAGCTGCGAGCAGCGATACGCGATGGCCGCTTGCAGCCCGGGCTGCAGCTACCGCCGACGCGCACGCTGGCGCACTCGCTCGGCGTGTCACGCAACACAGCTGTCGCAGCGTATGACCTGCTGCTCAGCGAGGGATATCTGCAAGCTCGCCGTGGGGCAGGCACGTACGTTTCGGGAGCGCGCGCAACACTGGCGTCGCGCGCGACGCGCCCGCGCTCTGGCAAGGCACCGGAGCTGAGCGAGTTCTGGCGAAATCCGCCCCCGTTGTTTCCGGATGTGCGGCGGCCGACTGCCCGCACGCAGTACCGTTACAACTTCTCGATCGGCGAGCCGGACGTCACCCTGTTTCCATTCGCGATGTGGCGTCGATTGCTCGCGCGCGCGGCGCGCGCATCGTCGAAAGACATGATGCCTTGCCCGCCGCAAGGCCGCGGCGAACTGCGGGCTGCGATCGCGCAGCACGTCTCGTTCACACGAGCCATCGCCTGCAGTGCTGACGACGTCATCATCACCGCAGGATCTCAACAGGCGTTCGATCTGCTGGCCCGAGTGCTCGTCACGCCGAAGCGCACGGTCGTGGCACTCGAGGAAGCGCACTATCCGCTGCTGCGGCAGGTTTTCAGGGCCGCGGGTGCACGCATCGCCACTGCGCCGGTCGACCTCGAAGGCATCGTCGTCGATCGCATTTCGTCGCAAGCTCGCATCGTGTGCGTCACGCCCTCGCATCAGCTGCCGCTCGGAGCGCCGATGTCTTTCGAGCGGCGCGCTGCGCTCTTGCAGTTCGCGCGTCGCTACCGCGCGAGCATCATCGAAGACGACTACGACGGCGAATATCGCTTCGGACAGCGGCCGCTCGACGCGCTGCAGACTCTCGATGGCGACGAGCGGGTGTTCTACGTAGGCACGTTCGCGAAGATCCTGTTTCCGACCGTGCGCGTCGGCTACATCATCGCGCCCTCCTGGGCGCGCGCCGCGCTGATCGCCGCCAAGCAACTCACCGACCGGCACACCAGCATGCTGATGCAGGATGCACTGACTGCCTTCCTGACCGAGGGCCATCTCGTGCGCCATCTCCGCAAGATGACGCGTGTCTACGCCGCCCGGCGTGCCGTCCTGCTCGCAGCTCTCCGCCGACACTGCGCCGAGCAACTGGAGCCACTGCCGTCGGAAGCCGGTTTGCACATCACGGCCCGCCTGCTCGTGCCCGTCGCGGCGTCGGTCGTGCTCGACCGGGCCGCCGAGGCCGGCATCAAGGTGCAGACGGTGAGCGAGTTCTCGATCGGCAAGCCGTCGCTCGATGGATTGGGATTCGGCTACGGCGGCATCGCGGACAGCGATGTCGATCCGGGCGTGCAATTACTCTCGAGCTGCATTGCCCGCGCCGCCAGGCGTCGGTAGATCCGGTCGTAGCCGATATACTCCCGCCTCCCTGGATCACGACTGGTGGATTGCAACATGAAAAATTCCGCGCCCCTTGCGGCACTGGCTGCCCTGCTGTGGGTCAGCTCGCCCGCCCTCCAAGCCGCCGACGAAGCCAAGCCGGCGGCTGAAGCCGAAAAACAGGACAAGGAGAAAGAGAAGCCGATCCCCGAGCCGAAGGTCTGGACCTCGAAGCACAAGATCACGCTCGGCGGCAAGGCGGTCGACTACGAGGCGACCAGCGGCACGCTGATGATGAAGAACGACAAGGACGAGCCGATCGCGTTGTTCGGTTTCACCGCCTACGTGCGCCAGGGCCAGGACGCGCGCACGCGGCCCATCGTGTTTGCATATAACGGCGGCCCGGGCTCCGCCTCGGCGTGGCTGCACATGGGCATCCTCGGCCCGCGCCGCGCCGTGCTCGAAGATCTCGAGAGCAACACGGTCGGTCCGTTCAAGCTCGTCGACAACCAGTACAGCTTCCTCGATCGCGCCGACCTGGTGCTGATCGACCCGGTCGGCACCGGCTTCTCGCGTCCGGTCGGCAAGGCGGAGGGCAAGCAATTCTGGGGCGTGGACAACGACATCCGCTCCGTCTCCGACTTCATCGTGCGTTACCTCGGCGAATACAGCCGCTGGGGCAGCCCGAAGTTCATCCTCGGCGAAAGCTACGGCGGTATCCGCACCGGCGGCGTGACCTATGACCTGCTCACCCGGCACAACGTCGCGTTGAACGGCATCATCCTGGTCTCGCCGTATCTCGACCTCATCACCGGCACCGCGGGCAGCAACACCGACGCGGGCGACGCCAACTTCATCTCCACCTATGCAGCGACCGCCTGGTATCACCAGGCGCTCAATCCGCGGCCGCCGGAGCTCGTGCCGTTCCTGCAGGAAGTCGAGAAATGGGTGGATAGCGTGTATCGCCCCGTGCTCTACAAAGGCGCGCGTGCGACCGCTGAGGAACGCCAGGCAGCGCTCGAAGGTCTGCAGCGCTACACCGGCGTGAGTGCGCATTACTGGGACGAGTCCAACCTCCGCATGGACGAGAACCATTTCCTGCAGGAACTGATGCGTGCTCAGGGGAAGACGGTCGGCAGAGTCGACTCGCGCTTTGCGGCCGGCATGCCGAGCCGCGTGGCTGAAACCACGGCCTTCGATCCGTATTCGAGCGCCGTCGCTCCCGCGATCGTCGCGGCGTACAACGATTACGCGCGCCGCGAGCTGAACGTCGTCTCCGATCTCAAATACGAGCTCTCGGCGCGGCTCTACAACGATTGGGATCTCGGCCACGTGCAGCCGGATTCGAACGGCCGCAAGGTCCCGTACCCCAACGTGCTACCGGATATCTCGTATGCGATGACGATGAATCCGAAGATGAAGGTGCTGGTGCAGACGGGCTACTTCGATCTCGCCTGCCCGTACGGCACGGTGCTGGACGCGATCGACCATCTGACGATCACGCCCGAGCTGCGCAAGAACATCGAGGTCGAGCACTACGAAGCGGGCCACATGATGTACGTGCACCCGGGCTCGATGCAGAAGTTCAGCGACACGATCAAGGCGTTCATCGACTCGAACGTGAAATAGCCGTTGGCAACGCACCCGCGAAGCGCTCTTCGCGGGTGCGTGCGGCTCCTGATCAACGGTCGTCGCCGTCCCGGAGCACAGATGCCGGAACCGCAGGACTGACTCGCTTGACGAAACCGCTCAACACGTAAGCTCGCTGACTGGGCGCAAGGCGCGGCGCCAGCAGGCCGTCGTTGATCTCGCGCGTCACCGCAAAGCGATTGAACATCGTCGGCGACAGGTACAGGCGCTCATTGGACAGACCATCGGACTCTTCCTCCGCGTCCGCCTCGACGAACGTCAGCACTCCGTCGTTGTTCCGGTCGACGCGCGCGACTTCCGCAGCGTAAGCGTCGTACAGCCGCCGCGTCTCGCTCGTGACGTTCGGCTCGAACGAGCGCACTCGCAGGAACACGTCGAACAGAATTTCCTGGGCCAGCCCGCTTGGAATGAACCGCAGGCGCGTTTCCTTCTGGTCCTCATCGTTCGTCACCGGGCGGTCGGGATCGGCAGTGCTCGCGTCCGGACCGCGATCCGGATCGCGGGGATTGTTCGGGTCATCGCCATACTTCTGCCGCAGCGGCGGCTCGGCGTTGGAAACGCCCGCGGGCCCCGAGCCGGGGATCAGCGACGCCACCTCGTACTGCTTGCCTTGCGCGAAGCGGCCCTTGATGCCGCCGGTCGAAGGCAGCTCGTACAGCGGGAAGATCCAGTTGGTGTATTCGTTGAACTCCCAGTAGGCATGACAATCACTCTGCTGCAGGCAGTTGTAGGCGCCCATGCTCAGCGTCAGCGGCACGGTGTTCGACACGTTGTTGGGGAAGTGGTCCTGCGCGCTCGGGAAGCGAACCACGTTGCCGTCGGTCGTAAATATCTCGCCCGGCTGATTGTGATGCGTGCCCAGCGCCGCGAGCGCCGCCGCGTCCGCGCTCGTGATCTTGCCGAAGCGCGCGTGCCCGTCGTCGCGCGGCGGGGTGATCGCGGGCACGCGCAGGTCGCGGATCATCCAGCCTTCGTACCAGCCCGACTCGTTGTTGATGACGAACAGGCCCGACAGGTCCGTGAAGATGTCGATGAAGGCCTCGGGATCGGTCGGATCGGTCGGCAAGCCCGGCTTGGGCTCGAGCACCACCCGCACGGCGCCGATCGTCGGCAGCTGGTGATTGGCGGCGTTCGCCGCGGTGGGAATGGCGTGATCGTTGATGCCGGGAATGATCGCGGTGAAGACGTTGGGCTGAAAGTTGCGGGTATCGAGCAGGTAGTACTGGAACAGCTGGCTGGGCTTGTCGGCCTCGGCAAAAGCGCGCGCCGGCGAATAAGTCTTCGGCCGCCCGGCCATCGTGGCCAGCACGTTCTGGAGCGGCGCCGGCAGGTGGACGATGTCCTGGCGTTGCAACAGTGCCGAAACATCCGGGGAGACTGCAGGATCGGCGACTGCAGGATCGGCGTTGTCGACGTCCTGAGCAGCGGCGGCAGTGATTGCGAATCCAGCGATGAAGGCGGCGACGGCGCGCGTGCCGCCGGGAAGATTGGCGTTCATGGAATGCACCTCAATGAGATCGGGAGTCCCTGCGCGTGAGTTGCTCCCGCGCTCACCTCGCCCGCATGAGTACCTCGAGCGACGCGTCTGGTTCGCAGAACTGGGCCGTTCAGTTCACGTAGGTAAATCGCAGACTGCGCACCCCGTCGTAGACGGATCGGTTCTCAGAAGCCAACGCTGCCTGCGAGGATCTATTGCAGCTCAAGGTCGAGCTCTTCTCCTTCGAGCCCTTCGCGCAACGTGCTTGGGAGCTGCGCCACAACCTCACGAGCTGCGACGCTTGGTACGTCGCGCTCGCGGAGGCGCTCCGGATGCCGCTGGCAACGCTTGACGAGCGCCTCGCGAAAACCAAGGGACCGGGCTGCGACTTTCTGACGCCGCGCAGCTGACGCTGCGCGGCCAATCGCTCACCCGGCGCTCAGCCGGGCGTCGGCAGGCTGGCGCACTTGTAATAGACCACTTCGGGATCGTTGAACGCGTTCACGTTCAACACACCGACGGTAGCCTCGCCGGGCAGGTGCAGGTAGGCGTAGTTGGCGCCTTTGCCCGGCGCAGCATCGACCGCTGCGTGCGTCAGCTGCTCGATCGCAGCAGCCTTGTTCATGCTCTCTTTCATGCCCCAGTCGTGAGTTTCCTCGACCAGCTTCTGGCACTGATACTCGCTCTTCGGTTCTGCCTGCCCGGCCATCACCCGCTGACCGGACGCCGCGGCGTAGTCCTTGACGGTGATGCGACCCATCGTGCTGCAGCCGGCGAGCACAGCGGCGAGCGCGAGCAGCGAACAGTATCCTTTCAACATGCGTGTCTCCATCGAGCCTGGACCCTTGACCCGCGCAGCCTAGGACTGCGCGCGCGATATCAAGGTGACGCACGTCTCGATATGTGAAACGGATGTCGCTCGTACGTGCGCGCGGCCAGCCGATCAGGCGCAACGCTTCCGCGGGGCCGAACGACGTTCGTTCAGATGACTCCGCCGTTGGCGCGCAGCGTCTGGCCGTTGACCCAGGCGCCATCCGGACCTGCCAGGAAAGCGACGGCGGCCGCGATGTCGGCGGGCGTGCCGAGCCGCTCGAGCGGCGCGAGCTTCGCAAGGCGCTCGACCAGCTCGGGCGATTTGCCGTCGAGGAAGAGATCGGTCGCCGTCGGCCCCGGCGCCACGGCGTTGACGGTGATGCCGCGGCCACGCATTTCCTTCGCGAGCACGCTGGTCATCGCTTCGACCGCCGCCTTGGTTGCGGCGTAGACACCGTAGGTCGGCTGCAACAGACCTACGACGCTGGAAGAGAAGTTGATGATCCGGCCGCCATCGCGCAGCCGACGCGCGGCTTCGCGCATCGTGTTGAAGCTGCCTTTCAGGTTCACCGCGATGTGGCGATCGAACAGCGCGTCGTCGCTCTGTGCGATCGGAGCGAGCGCCATGATGCCGGCGTTGTTCACCAGGACATCGACGCCGCCGAACGCGGCCTCGGCCGCGTCGAACATCCGCTTCACGGCGTCCGGATTCGCGACGTCGCCCTGAGCTGCCAGCGCGCGTCCACCCGCGGCCTCGATCTTGCGCACCAGGGCTTCGGCCGACGCCTGGCTCCCGGCGTAGTTGACGACGACCGTGAAGCCGTCGCGCGCGAGCCGTTCGGCGACTGCCACACCGATGCCGCGCGAAGCGCCGGTAACGACGGCTACCCTGTTGATTTTGCTCGTCATGGCTGTGCTCTCCTGTTCACGGAGCCCCCCGGCTCGAAGTGGAGCACACTATGACTCTTTTGTTCTGCCGGATAATCCAGCAGGATTCGTGCAGACTGTTCGTCCAATCTGAACAATCAGCCAGAACCCAATCGCCATGGACCGATTCGGGGAAATGAAGGTGTTCACTCGTGTGGTCGAGCGGCGCAGCTTCACACTGACGGCCCAGGACCTGGAACTGCCGCGCTCGACGGTGACGGACGCGATCAAGCAGCTCGAAGCGCGCCTCGGCGTCCGGCTCCTGCAGCGGACGACCCGGCACGTGAGTCCGACACTCGACGGCGAGGCTTACTACCGCCGCTGTATCGCGCTGCTCGGGGATCTCGAAGATGCCGAGAGTGCCTTCGCCGGAGTAAAGCCGAAAGGCCTGCTGCGCGTGGACGTGCAGGGAACGCTCGCGCGCCATTTCATCGTGCCGAGCCTGCCGTCGTTCTTCGCGGAGTATCCGGACATCGAGCTGTCGATGAGCGAGGGCGAGCGCTGGATCGATCTCGTGCGCGAAGGCGTCGATTGCGTCCTGCGTTTCGGCAATCTTCCGGACAGCGACCTGGTCGCGCGCCGCGTCGTGACGCTGGCACGCGTCACGTGCGCGGCACCGTCATATTTCCAGCGCTTCGGCACGCCTACGACCATCGAGTCGCTCGCGGGTCATCGCATGGTCGGCTTGCGCTCGCTGACGACCGGCACCGTGCGGCCGCTCGAGTTCGTGGTCGAGCGCAATCTGCGCCACGTGACGCTGCCGGCGCCGATGTCGGTGACGGGCACGGAGAGTTATCTCGCGACCGCGCGACTCGGGCTCGGCCTCGTTCAGATTCCGCATTTCCACGGAGTAGGCGATTTCGAGCGCGGCGCGCTGGTGCCCGTGCTGACGCAGTGTCCGCCGCCCTCCGTGCCAGTCTCGCTGCTGTATCCAAAGAATCGCCAGCTGTCGCCGCGAGTGCGTGTATTTCTCGACTGGGCAGCTCGCGAATTCGCCGCGCACGGCGCAACCTGAACAGCACAAACGGCTGTTTTTCCAGCCCGAATCTGCGGCTGTTCACAGCACAACGGTGCAGCAGTAGAGTGCTGCCCATGAACACTCAACTAGTCAGCCTGGTAGCGGTTGCATCGTTGACTGTCACGTGCGCGGCTGACGCGCAGCAGTCCGCGCCCGCACAGGAACCGGTCACCGCTGTCCTCAAGATGAAGGAGGCGGACTTCGCCTATCGCTCGACTCGCAACTATCTCAGCTGCGACGAGCTCATCAACGGTATCGCCGTGATCCTGCGCGCGCTCGGCGCGCGCGACGACGTGCAAGTCAGAACGACCAATTGCGGGATAAACGGTGCGCCGGATCTCACTGTGACGGACAACTCGACTCCTTGGAACAACAACCCCAGCAGCAGCAGCAGCTGGGATCGCTCGACGCAGCAGCAGAGCCCGATGGAGCGCATGCGCGGAACGACACCGCGGCAAAACACTACGCTGCACATCTGGGCCTTGATGCCGGTCGTAGCAACGCCGGCGGTCGCCAAGGAAATGGAACAGGACAAGGCGCGCCGCGAGCTCGTGTCGCGCGTCACCGGCAACATGAACGTGGCGCTGAACGACCCGATCCTGTTCGCAGCGACACGCCAGGAAGTTACGCTGTCGCACGAGACGATCAAGATCGAGCCTCACCATTGCGAGCTACTGGAGCAGATGATGTCGAGCGTATTTCGCAAGCTCGACCTGAAGGTCACGCACAAAAACCTGTCGTGCGACCCGCATCAGCGCTCGAACTTCCCGCCGAGCGCCACTGTCGAGGCGCTGTTGCCGGTCGGCTACGTGATGCCGGGTTCGGACAAGCAGAAAAAGAAGGAAGAGAAGCCGCCGGAGCCTGCGCCGTCCGAGCAGCAATCGGAGCAGCCGCAGTCGGAGCAGCAGCAGACTCAGCAGCAGCAGTGACGGTGTAGCGTCGCTCCTCGAGCACGCCGACTCATCATCAGTACTTCGGGCAGAGCGCTGTGGCCGCGCCGCCCCTGCTCGCGTCATGAAGCACCGTGCTAGCGTCGCGCATGATCTTGCGCCGCATTGCACGCGTCGCTGTCCTTTCGATCGTTTGCGTCGCGGCTCTCTGCAACGCTTCGCTCCTCCTCGCGCAGCCCGCATCCGCTGATGCCGATCCTGTCGCGCAAGCTATAGCAGCCGAGCTCGACGCCTGGACAACGGCGGGAGAGCCGACGATCCACGGCGCGCGCATCGCTCTGCCTGAACGAGTTCAGGAGTTCTACACACGGCGCGGATTCCGTGCCGCCTGGGACAACGCGCGCAACGCCGAGCAGCTGCATCGCGCGCTGGCCGAGAGCTTCGAAGAAGGACTGGATCCGCAGGACTACCACCTCTCGCTGCTCGAAGAGTTGTCGCACCAGATCGCCGGACCTGCCGCGACCGATGCGCTGCGCGCCCAATACGATGTGCTGCTGACGGAAGCACTGCTGCGACTCGCCTATCACCTGTCTTTCGGCAAGGTCGATCCGCAGACTTTCGATGCACAGTGGAACTACGGGCGAACGCTCGCGAGCATGGACGTTGCACGCGAGGTCGAAACGGCGCTGGCAGCCGAAGACATCTATCAGCGCGTCGAGGCCCTGCGGCCCGCGCACTCCTTATATACGGGCCTCAAGCACGAGCTCGCGCGGTATCGCGCTGCTGCTGAAACGCCGACCACGGCGATTGCGACGGGCTCAACGCTGCGCCCGGGCACGAGCGATGCGCGAGTTCCGGCGTTGCGCGCCCGGCTGATCGCCAGCGGCGACCTCGACCAGACCGCGGCCAGCGACTCGCTCGACTATGACGCGGCACTCGAAGCTGCAGTCCGGTCGTTCCAGGCGCGCATGGGTCTCGCAAACGACAGCGTCATCGGCGCCGATACGATCGCCGAGCTCAACGTGCCGATCGCGGATCGCATCCGCCAGTTGCGCGTCAATCTCGATCGCGGCCGCGTGCTGCTGCACGACCTGCCGGACGAGTTCGTGATCGTGAACATCGCGGCCTTCAGGGTGTACTTCGTGCGCGGCCAGCAGATCGTATGGCAGGCGCGCGCGCAGGTCGGCAAGCCGTATCGCCGCACGCCGATCTTCCGCTCGGCGATCAGCTACGTCGTCCTGAATCCGACCTGGACCGTACCGCCGGGCATCATCGAGAAAGACATCCTGCCGGCTGCGCAACAGGACCCTGCGGCGATCACTCGCAAAGGGCTGCAGGTGCTCGACAAGGATGGCCGCGAGGTGGATCCCGCCTCGGTCGACTGGTCGCGCTATCGCAGCGGCCACATTCCGTACACGCTGCGCCAGGACCCCGGGCCGGGCAATGCGCTCGGGCGCGTGAAGCTGATGTTTCCGAATCCGTATCTGGTCTACCTGCACGACACGCCGTCGCAGTCCCTGTTCGACGAGCCCGAGCGCGCGTTCAGCTCGGGGTGCGTACGCGTCGAGCGCGCGCTGGAGCTGACCGAGCTCGTGCTCGACGATCCGGAGCATTGGAACGCAGCGTCGATCGCGAGCACGGTCGAGCACGGCGACCTGCGCACCGTCACGCTGAAGCAAAACGTTCCGGTGCTGCTGACGTACTGGACGGCCTGGGTCGATCCGCAAGGACGGCCGAATTTCCGCCGCGACATCTACGGGCAGGACGCGAAGTGGGCGCAAGCGCTGGAAGCGCACTTCACCGTCCGGGCCCGACCCCTGTTTCAATCGGCTCCGTAGCGGGCAGGCGCGCTGTCGCCAAATGCGAACTGCCTGTCGCCATTTGTAAGGTCCCGCGAGCCCCCTCCCTTCTAGCTTGCTCGGCATGCGTATCGAGCAACTGACCTGCTCCATCGGCGCCGAGCTGATCGGGGTGAGCCTCGCGGACGCCGCCCACGACGACTCTCTGTTCGCCGAAATCAAGCGCGCGCTGCTGCACTACAAGGTTCTGTTCCTGCGCGACCAGGACATTTCGCGCGCCGAACACGTCGCGTTTGCGCGGCGCTTCGGCGACCTCGAGGATCATCCGATCGTCGGCAGTCATCCCGAGCATCCCGGCCTCGTGCTGATCAACAAGACGCCCGACGGCCCCCTCGAGCGCTACGAGAATGCATGGCACACCGACGCGACGTGGCGCGAGGCCCCGCCGATGGGATGTGTCCTGCGCTGCATCGAATGCCCGCCGGTCGGCGGCGACACGATGTGGGCGAACATGGCGCTCGCCTACGAAAAGCTGCCGGACGAGATCAAGGCGAGGATCGCGCCGCTGCGGGCCCGCCACAGCATCGAAGCTTCGTTCGGTGCGGCCATGCCGACGCTGAATCGGCTCGCGCTGAAAGCGGTGTATCCCGACCCCGAGCATCCGGTGGTGCGTACGCACCCCGAGACCGGTGAGAAGGTGCTGTTCGTCAATGCCTTCACGACGCACTTCACCAACTACCACACGCCTGCGAACGTTCGTTACGGCCAGGACGCGAATCCCGGCGCCGCCGATCTGCTGCGCTTCCTCATCAGCCAGGCGTTCGTCCCCGAATACCAGGTGCGCTGGCGCTGGCGACCGAACAGCGTCGCGATCTGGGACAACCGCTGCACCCAGCACTACGCGGTCATGGACTACCCGCCGTGCCATCGCAAGATGGAACGCGCGGGCATCGTCGGTGACCGGCCCTTCTGAGTCACAAGGTACTCCGCCATGAACTTCCTCGACGGCTCACTGTTTCCTGAAAATCAGCAGAAGCTGGTCATCACTGCCGCGCCCTATGGGCCGGAGTGGATGCCCGCGGATTTTCCCGAGGACATCCCCGTGTCGATGGCGGCGCAGATCCAGAAGGCGGTCGACTGCTACAACGCCGGCGCCACGGTCCTGCACCTGCACGTGCGCGAAACCGACGGCAAGGGCTCGAAGCGGCTCTCCAAGTTCAACGAATTGCTGGCAGGCATCCGCGCACGCGTGCCGGAGCTGATCCTGCAGGTCGGCGGCTCGATCTCGTTCGCGCCGGAAAGCGACGGCGAGGTCGCCAAGTGGCTGTCGGACGACACGCGTCACATGCTCGCGGAGCTGCAGCCGACGCCGGACCAGGTGACGATCGCCATCAACACCAACCAGATGAACATCGTCGAGCAGATGGTCGACGCCGACCTTGCGGGCACGTCGATCGCCGACCCGGCGCTGTACCGCGCGTATCGCGAGATGACGATTCCGGCCGGCCCGGAGTGGGTGGAGGAGCACATCCGCCGCCTGTCGGCAGCCGGTATTCAGACGCACTTCCAGCTCGCCACCATCGCGCAGCTCGAAACCGTCGAGCGCATGATGCGGCGAGGCACTGCCAACGTGCCGCTGATCCTCACGTGGGTCGCGATCGGCGGCGGCTTCGACGCGCCGAACATCTATAACCTCAGCAATTTCGTGCGCGCATGCCCGGACGGCGCAGTGCTGACGCTCGAGACCTCCATGCTGAACGTGCTGCCGATCAACACGATCGCGATCGCTCTGGGTCTGCACGTGCGCTGCGGCATCGAGGACAACATCTGGACGCAGCAGCGCGACCGCAAGATGAGCTCGGTCGAGCAGATCGAGCAGCTCGTACGCATCTCGCGCGAACTGGGTCGCGGCATCGCCAGCGCCGAGGAAGCGCGCGCGATCTATCGCATCGGCACCTTCTACGACAGCGCCGACGAGACACTCGCGGCCAACGGCTTTGCGCCGAATCGCCAGCCGGGACAGGTCGGATTCACCCAGCACGCCGCGCGTCCCGCTGCTGCTCCCCAGGCGCCCAGCCGGAAGATCGCGGTTTGAGCACGATCCTGATCGTCCCCGGCCTGCGGGACCGCACCGACAATCACTGGCAGCCGCTGCTCGGGATGAAGCTCATGTGGTCGCGCCCGGTGCGCTCCGTGCCGCCCGGCGGCCGCGAGAACCTCGACCTGGGCGCGCGCGTGCAGGCGATCCAGGACGCGCTCGAGTCGATCCAGGGTGAAGTCACCATCGTGGCGCACAGCGCCGGGGTGCTGATGCTCGCGCACTGGGCGGAGCAGTATCGGCGCGCGAACATCGTGGGTGCGTTGCTCGCGACGCCGGCCGATCTGGAAACACCGATGCCCGAAGGCTATCCGACGCTGGCAGCCCTGCAGAAGAACGGCTGGCTGCCGGTTCCGCGCAAGCGGCTGCCCTTCCCGAGCATCGTTGCGGCGAGCAACAACGATCCGCTGGCGTCGCTCACTCGAGTCGAGAAGCTGGCGCGGGATTGGGGTAGCGAGCTGGTGCAGCTCGGCGCCGTCGGGCACCTGAATCCCGCGTCGGGATATGGTGAGTGGCCATTGGGCGTTGAGCTCATTGCGCGTCTCGATCGCAACCCGCCCGCGCACGACTGAGCTGCGTCGCTACAGCCAACGCGACAGGAACAGCACCAGCACGGCGAGGAACACCGCCTCGCCGATCATCAGCAGGACGGGCTTCAAACCGACGCCCACGATCTGCTTCACCTGCGTCTTCATGCCGATGGCGCTCATCGCGACGATCAGGCACCAGCGCGACAGGTCGTTGGTGAAGCTCTGCAGCGCGCTGCCGATCCAACCGCTGCTGTTGATTCCGGCCAGCACCAGGAACGCAATGGCGAACCAGGGCAGCAACGGCGGGCTGACGCTCGATTGAGCACTGCCTTGCGTGCGACGCGCGATCACTACAGCGCAGACGACGACCGGCAGCAGCATCGCCACCCGCATCAGTTTCACGATCGTCGCGATGTCGCCGGTCTCGCGCGACACGCTGTAGCCGGCGCCCACTACCTGCGCGACCTCGTGAATCGAACCGCCGATGAACACGCCGGCGGTCAGCGCCGACAGATGCAGGTGATCGGCGAGCAGTGGATACACGATCATCGCCAGCGTCGACAACACGGAGATACCGACGACCGTGAAGGCGGTCGCGACCTCCTTCGACGGGTGCTCCGGAAGCGATGCTGACAATGCGAGTGCTGCCGAAGCGCCGCAGATCGCAGTTGCGCCGCCGGTCAGCAAGCCGAACAGCGTGCTGAAGCCGGCCAATCGCGCCACGATGGCTGAGAACAGAATCGTCGCGATCACCGACACGACCACGAGTGCAATCGGATGCCAACCCAGCTCCGCGATCTGCCCGAAAGTGATCCGCGTGCCGAGCAGCGCAACACCTACGCGCAACACATCGCGCGCAGCAAACTCGATGCCATGCTTGCAACTACTCTGCGTCGAAAGGAAGTTCGTCGCGATGCCGAGCAGCAATGCAAACAGCATCGCCGGCGCGTGGTAACGCCCAGCCAGGAAAGCTGCAGCGGCTGCAACCACCAGCGTAACCGTCACTCCAGGAAGCAGAGCGCGGCCGCGCTCCTGAACAACAGCGATCAGATACACCATGCGGCTCTACGCGGCGTCTGCGCGCCAGCCGAGCCGCTGCAGATCCTGCTGATAGCTGCGCCTTGCCATCGCGAAGATGCCGGCGGCCACGAGGCTGACCAGCGGTACGAGCTGCAACGCGACGGACAACCCGAACGCATCAGCAAGCAGCCCCGTGACGATCGGCCCGGGAGCGAGGCCCAGCAGATTGTTCGCGAGCGACAGCGTTCCGAACGCGCTGCCGTGCAACGGCGCCGGCGTGAGATTTGCGACCATCGCGCCGGCGGGTCCGACGGTGCCCGCGCCGAAGAACATGCCGAGCGCGATCAGAATGAGCTGCGGCAGGCCTGGAGGCAGGAAGAACGCCGCCGACAACAGCACGCAGCAGCTCAGGCAATAGACGATCGCGAGCGTGAGTTTGGTGCGTGGCGAATCCCGACCGACGCGGTCCGAGAGCGAGCCGCAGATCGTCATGCCCGCCGCGCTGCTGAGCACGAAGATCGCAGCGAGCAGTCCCGCCCCGGCGACAGTCATCCCGTAGTCGCGATTCAGGTAGCTCGGCAGCCACGCCAGCAGCGCGCCGCTGATGAACACCTGCACGCCGCTGCCAACATATGCACAGATCACCGATCTGCTGGAGACGATCGCGCGCAAGCGCGGCCGTGACGTTGCGCCATCCGCACGCTTCGCCGCCGCCTCGTGCCGTGCGAGGCTCGATTCCTTCACCACCAGCGGATAGATCACCGTGAGCAGAATGCCGAACAGCGCCATGCCGATGAATGCTTCGCGCCAACCGAATTGCGCAGCGACGAAACCGCCGATGGAGATTCCGAGCACCGAGCCGACCATGCCGCCGGCGAGAAACGCGCCGCTGATCGTCGCGCGCATCCGCACGGGAAACACGCCGAGCACGACCGCCAGGCCGACGCTCCCGTAGGCAGCTTCACCAAGCCCGACCAGGAATCGTGCAGCAAACATCTGCTCGAAGTTGTTCGCGAGCCCGCACGCAAGCGTTGCGAGGCTCCACAGCGCGGCCATGACGACCAGGCTGCGCAGCCGGCCCCACCGATCGGCCAGCAGGGACAACGGGAACGCCAGCGCACCGACGGCGAAGGAAACGACGCTGCTGAGTGCGCCGAGCCGAGTGTCGGAGAGACCCCATTCGACCTTGAGCAGCGGGAACACAGCGTTCAGCACCTGCCGCGACATGTAGTCCGACAGCAGCAGTCCGAACGTCAGCGCGAACACCAGCCACGCGTAGCTGCCCGCGCCTGCACGCTCCGCTAAGCCTCGCTCCGCCGCGACACTTGGATAGGGAATCTGCATCGCGCGTCACAGGACGAAGATGGACGAGCCGAGCGTCTTGCGCGACTGCAGGTCGCGATGCGCAGCGACTGCATCCTCGAGTACGTAGTGCTGATTGATGTCGACCTTGATGCTGCCGCTGCCGACGTGATCGAACAGCTGGTGTGCCAGCAACGACTTCTCGATCGGATCCGCGATGTAATCGGCCAGTGCCGGCCGCGTCAGGAACAGTGAGCCCTTCATGGCGAGCAGCTGCGGATCAAAAGGCGGAATCGTGCCCGAGGCCGTGCCGACGCAGACCATGAGCCCGCGGCGCTTCAGCGAATCGAGCGAGCCCATGAAGGTGTCACGGCCGACGCTGTCGAACACGACGTCGACGCCGCGACCGCCCGTCAGGCAGCGCACTCGCGTTGCAACGTCTTCGCGACTGTAGTTGATGACGTAGTCGCAGCCGCGTGCACGTGCGAGGTCCGCCTTCGCATCGGTCGAAACTGTGCCGATGACGGTGAGGCCCAGCAGCTTCGCCCACTGTGCGACGATCAAACCGACGCCGCCCGCCGCGGCATGCAACAGAATGGCTTCGCCGTGCTTGAACGGATAGATGCGGCGCATGAGGTACGCCGCCGTGAGGCCGCGCATCGTCATCGCCGCCGCGGTCTCGAACGCAATCGACTCGGGCAGCTTGATCAGCGGCGCAGCCGGGATCAGCCGCTCCGTGCTGTAAGCACCGAGCGTGTTGAGGAAGCCCGTGTACGTGACGCGATCGCCAACGGCGACATTCTGGACGTCATCGGCGACTGCAGTGACGTAGCCTGCCGCCTCGACGCCGAGTCCACTCGGCAGCGGCACCGAATAAGTGCCGCTGCGAAAGTAGATGTCCGCATAGTTCAGGCCGACTGCGACGTGACGCAGACGCACCTGGCCCGGGCCCGGCTCGCCGACCTCGACTTCCTCGTAGCGCAGGACCTCCGGGCCGCCCGTGTGATGAAAGCGAACTGCCTTCGCCATCAGTATCTCGCGAGCACGGTGATGCCGTAGGCGCGCGGCGAGCCCAGGTAGCTCTGATACGTGCCGTCCTGCAGCTGCGCGAACAAATTGGATTGCGCCGTCTGCGTGATGTAGGTCTCGTCAGTGAGATTGCGCACCCACGCCGAGATCTCCCACGTCTCGCGGCTCCAGCCGAGGCGGAAGTTCAGCAGCCCGTAGGCGTCCTGCTTGCCGTGATTCGGATCGAGCTCCGAGGTCACGTTCTGCTCGCCGACCCAGCTGCCGTCGAGCCGCGAGAACAGATCGCCGATACCGAACGAATGCTTCCATTGCAGACCGGCAGTTGCCGTCAGCTTCGGCGCAAACGGCAGTGTCTGGCCGCTCAGGTCGCATGCGCCGGTGAGCGGATCGTCAGGCGCGTGGCCGGTATAGCAGGAGCCCTGCGTGTAACGCTCGTAGGTCGCCTCTGCATAAGTTGCAGAGAGATCCAGCGTGAAGCCCTCCGTCAGCCGCGCGGTGAGGTCCGCTTCCAGGCCCTGGACGCGCACCTTCTCGGCATTGTTGACCAGGAACTGCAGGCCGACGAACGATGCCGACTGGAAATCGCTGTAGTCGCTCAGGAACGCTGTCGTGTTGAAGCGTACGCGATCGCTCAGCTCGCTCTTGAGGCCGAGCTCGTAGCTGGTGACGTCCTCGGAGTCGAACGGACGTTTCGCGAGCGGCGTGTTGCCGAAGCCGCCGTTGTAGCCGCCGCCCTTGAAGCCCGTCGCTGCGGACGCGTACATCATCACGTCAGGCGTGAAGTGATAGACGGTGCTGAACGTGCCGGTCACGGCATCCCAGCTGTCGTCCAGCGCGAACGAAGAAGCGGCTGGCGTCAGCGTTCGGACCGGCAACGACAAGGCCGCGAGCGGGCCCGGTGCGGTCGTGAACGGCGTATTGACCAGCGACACCTCTTTCTCTTCGAGCGTGTAGCGCAATCCCAAAGTCAGGGCGAGGCGCTCCGTCGCCTCCCAGGTGCTCTGCGCGAAAGCGCCGTAGCTGCGCCCATCTGAGACTTCGTGAAAATCGCCGGTATCGCCCGGCAGGCCGAACACCGGCACGTCCGGCAGCGCCGGCGATGCCAGGCCGGCCGCGACGCCCAGCTCGTCGATGGCCTGTCCGAGCACGAACTCGTGATTGTTTTCGTCGCCGCGCTCGAAGCGGTTGTCGTAGTAGTACAGGCCGGCGAGCCAGCTCAGGTTGTTGTTGGTATCGGAGCTCAGGCGCAATTCCTGGCTGAGCGTGTCGCCACTCTGAAAATCCCGGTAGTTGACGAGGTCGAGGCCGGTCTGCCCCGCATCGTTCCAGCTCTGCGCGGTCTCGTAGGTTTCGTAGCTGGTGATCGAGGTCAGCTTGACGGCGCCGAGGTCGTAATCCACCGCAGCGATGACGTCGTCGCTCTTCTGCACGAAGCGCAGCGGCGCGAGCGCCTGGACGCGACGATTCAACGGATCGTTGTCGAGGATCGGCTGCGCTCCGGCGTTGATGATGCCGTCGGCGAGCGCCGGGCCGTCTGCAGCGCCGAGCGCCGCGGGATTCGCGACGACGCCATTCACGAGCGCACGCACGCCCGGGCCGTAGAACATGTCGGCCAGCGGCGGCTTCATGTCGCGATCCGTGTGCGAACCGATCAGTCGCACGCTCAATGCGTCCGAAGGTTCGAACAGCAATTGCCCGCGCACGGAGTACTGATTCAGATCGTCGCTGTCCTCACCCATCAGGTTGTCGGCAATGGCATCGCGACGCGTACCGGTCAGGCTCAGCCGCCCGCTCAGGCTGTCCGTCAATCCGCCGGTCACGAAACCGCGGAATCCGGTGAGCCCGTCATTGCCGGCCGTGAGCTCGCCCTGCACGCCGAAAACCTGACTCGGCCTGGCCGTGCGCACGCTGATCGCGCCGGCCGTGACGTTGCGCCCATACAGCGTCGACTGCGGGCCGCGCAGCACTTCGATCTGCTCGATATCCGCAAAATCGCCGAGACCGAGGCCCGAGCGCGAGCGGTAGGCGCCGTCGACGAACAATCCGGTATCCGGCTCGAAGTCCGGAATATTGCCTTCGTTGCCGATGCGGCGGATGCGATAGCTGGTGTTGAATGGATTCGAGTTGGAAGTGACGACCAGCGAGGGCACCAGGGTCGTGAGGTCGCCGACATCGCGAATGCCTGCCGCGCGCACCTGTTCGGCAGTGACCGCCGCGACGGCCACCGGCACGTCCTGCATCGATTCGGTCTGCTTGCGAGCCATGACCTGGATTTCTTCGAGGACGGTCTCCTCGCTCTGCGCGTGTACGTCCTGCAGGCCGGCCGCTGCCGCGATTGCCAGTGTCAGCAGCTTGTGCGAAGTCTTCATGATCAATGGGCCCCCCCAGGGAGTGCGGAAATCCGCAGCCCGGATGATTGCGGCGTGCAGTTGCGATCCGCTTTGCAGCGGGCGACACAAACTTTTCATTTCATGACAGCCGGACTAGAGTGAAGCCCGCCGCTCGAGGCCCAACCGATGAAACGCATGGTTCGCGCTGCAGCGTTGACGAACTACTTCGAAGTGGCGCAGCAGCTCGCACTGAATCCCGCCCAGATGCTCGCGCAGGCCGGCCTGGACCGCGCAATGCTCGTCGATCCCGACAACCGGATTTCGGCGAGCGCCGTCGTCACGTTGCTGGAGGAATCCGCGGAAGCGTCGCAGTGCCCCACGTTCGGCCTGCGCATGGCGGAGTCGCGGCAGCTCTCTGACCTCGGCGCGGTGAGTCTGCTGCTCACGCACAAGCGCACGCTGCGCGAAGTGCTGCTCGCGATGATCAACTACCGTCACCTGATGAACGAAGCGCTCGCGTTGCAGGTGGAAGACGTCGGGCCGAACGTGATCATTCGCGAGGAAGTCGTCACGGACATGGCCACGCATTCACGGCAGGCGACTGAGCTTGCGCTCGGTGTGCTGTCGCGCGCGGCCGGCGCGCTGCTGGGAAATCATTGGAAGCCGCACCGTGTGCTGTTCAGCCACGCAGCGCCACCCGACCTGCAGCTGCATCGGCGCATATTCAAATGCAAGCTGGTGTTCGGCAGTGAGTACAACGCGTTCGTGTGCGCAGCCACTGATCTGGATTATCCGAGCTCAGCCGCCAATCCGGCATTGGCACGCTACGCCGAGCAGCTGCTGCAATCGCTCCCCAAGGCGCAGGACCGATCGACAGGAATGGAAGTTCGCGAGGCGATCTACGTGCTGCTGCCGATGGGCCGCGCGACCGTGGAGCAGATCGCGCAGAAGCTTGGCATGAACGTGCGCACACTGCAGCGGCAGCTCGAAGACGAAGGCCAGACTTTCTCTGAGCTGATCAACTCCGTGCGCCGCGAGCTGGCGATCCGCTATGTACGCAGCGGGCAGCATTCCCTCGGACACGTCGCCGAGCTGCTCGGCTATTCCACTCAGACCTCGTTCACCCGCTGGTTCAAATCCGAGTTCGGCGCCGCCCCGACGCAATGGCAGCCGGATGGCACTCAAGAACGGGACGCTGCTGCCGATAACTGACTGCCGCGGGTCCGCCCGCTATCCCGGTCTTATGTCACGATGGAGCCGCTCGCAGCCCCTGTGGAAGACGCCGTTGCAGCCGAAGAGGCCGGCACGATCTCCATCGAGCTCAATTTCAAAGCATTCGCGGACAACGTTCCGACCTCCCAGCATGCCAGGCGCGCGCCGGTCCACGGCGATCCGTCGGTCCAGGACTTCGCGGATCAGGCACTGGAGCTCGCGGCGTTGCGTGCGGAAGTGAAGCGACTGACGCACGACTACGAGGTCGTGCAGCAACAGGCCGTGGTACGCGAAGCCCGTCTCGACGCGCTGCGCCGCGAGCTGTCCGCGGCGCGGATGCAGCTGCGGCAAGCGAAGCGGCAGTCGCAGGAGGACCCGCCGCTCGAGGAAACGACCGTCGCGCTGGAAACGCCGCCGGCGATTCCGCACCTCGTTCCCGTGGATGAGCCCGAGCGTCCCGTGGCCCTGTCCCGCGACATCGTCACGATCGGGCGCACGCGCAACAACGACGTCTGCATCCCGTCGCGTGGCGTGAGCCGCGATCACGCGCGGCTGTTGATCGCGCCTGGCAGCGTAACCATCGTCGATGCGAGCAGCACCAACGGCTGCTTCGTCAACGACGTGCGCGTAAAGCGGCACCGGCTGCGCGACGGCGATCTCGTACGCATCGGCGATCGCTCGTTCCGGTTCGCGCTGAGTCTCAACGCCGCCGCGGTAAGCGCAGCTCCGCCGTCAGTCCCCCCTGCGGACGATTGCGCAGCGTGAGGCTGCCGCCGTGCGCTTGCGCGACGTCGCGAGCGATCGAGAGGCCGAGGCCTGTGCCGCCGGTGTCGCGGCTGCGTGAGGACTCCAGACGATAGAACGGCTCGAACACGCGTTCCAGCAGTTCCTCCGGAATTCCGGGACCGTCGTCGGAGATGTCGATCCGCAAGATATCGCCGTCCGCGACTTCGATCATCGCCCGCTTGCCGAACTTCAGCGCGTTGTCGACCAGGTTGCCCAGGCATCGCTTGAGCGCGCGCGGCTTGGCCTGCAGGAGCCCATGCGCCTGGCCGGCAACCGACACCTGCGAGCCCAGCTCCGCATATTCCGCGACGAGGGTGGCGAGCAGCGCGTTCAAGTCGATGCTCTCGAACTTCTCGTCATCGTCGAGCCCTTTGAAGAGCGCGAGCGCACTCCACACCAACGCTTCCATCTCGTCGAGATCCGAAGTGAAGCGCCCGTGCAATCGCTCGTCGGCAACGGACTCGACGCGTAGCCGCAATCGCGTGAGCGGCGTGCGCAGATCGTGCGACATGGCCGCCAGCACGCTCGTGCGGCTGTCGAGATAGCGCAGCAGTCGATCCTGCATGGTATTGAAGGCACGCGTCGCGTCGCGGATCTCCCGCACGCCTTCCTCGGCGAGCGGTGGGTGCCGCACGCTCTTGCCGACCGCATCGGCGGCGACTGCAAGCTTCGAGAGTGGCCGCGTGATACTGCGCGTCACAAGAAACAGCACGACAGCCAGTACGACTGTCAAAACGCCGATCTGGATGAAGAGCTGCCACGGCAGCGGCGGATCAGGCAGCGGCGCGGCGACCCGAAACTTGAAAGTGTCGCCGTCGGGCACTGCTACCGAAACATCGAGCGCATTCGTGCCGCTGACGTTGCGTCGTTCCGGCACCAGGTGGATGAGGTCGCGGCGCACTGCGCCGCGCCTGATGCGGTCCACGTCGACTTTGTAGCGAGCGCCCAGGCGGTCCCTGAGCTCGGCCACGAATGCCCGCCCGATTGCAGCCACCTCGTGCCTGTTCAGCGTCCGTCCCGGATAGCGATCCGGCTCCACTCGCAGGCTGGCGTCGTCGGCCATGCGCTTGATTTCCGCTGCGCGCGCATCGCCGTGGAGAGCTTCGAGCTCGTGCGTGAGGTAGGCGATGCGATGCGAGCTGTCGCCGACGCCGCCGACGCGCATGCTGAGCTCGGCGCGATCCCGCAGGATGAGCGCGAGCATCACCGCGAGCATGATTCCGACGACGAGCACGAGCGACGCTGCCAGGCGCCCGAACATCGTCGACGGCAGCAGTTGCTTGAGCGCATGCGAGGTGACGTTCATTCGGGCTCGACGGGAACGCCGATCACGTAACCCTCGCCGTACACGGTCTTGATGATGCGCGGCGAACGGGCGTCGTCCCGCAGGATCTGACGGAGCCGGCTCACGCGCTGATCGATGCTGCGATCGAACGGATCGAGCTCGCGCCCGCGCAGCCGGTCCATCAACTGCTGGCGCGACAAGACCTGGCCTGCGTGCGCGAGCAGTACAGCGAGCAGACGAAACTCTGCGCCTGACAGCGCCACGGTGGCGCCGTCGTCGTGAGTGAGCGAGCGCGCAGTCGTATCGAGCCGCCAGCCTGCGAATCGATAACCGGCCACATCCAATGGCATCGGCTCGCGCACGACATGTGACGTGCGACGCAGGACAGCCGTGATGCGTGCGAGCAGCTCGCGAGGTTTGAACGGCTTCGGCACATAGTCGTCGGCCCCGAGCTCGAGGCCCAGGATCCGATCGACGTCCTCGCTGCGTGCTGTGAGCATGATGATCGGCACCTGCGAGCTCGCGCGCAGCTCGCGGCACAAGGTCAGCCCGTCCTCGCCCGGCAGCATGATGTCGAGCACGATCAGGTCCACGCGGACGCGGCCGAGGATGCGCCGCATTTCCTTGCCGTCGCGCGCGACGCTGACGCGCAGGCCGTTCTTCTCGAGGTATTCCGCGAGCAGCGTCCGGATCTCGTGGTCGTCGTCGACGACGACGATGTGGTGGGCGGCCTGGCTCATCGAGGCGGATTGTACGCCGCAGCCCGCTCGCGCCACCTCGCCTCGTCGAGCCCCACGATGAGCAGCCACAGCGCCAGGGCGTTCTCGCCGACGAGCGTCACCCACTGGATATAGGGAATGGGCAAAGCGAGGAACAGCCGGAACGCGTTGCTCCAGTACGTCGCGCCGCAGGCGACCAGCAGCACGCCGAGCAGCCTCGGCAGGAATCCGCAACGATAGATGAGGATGCCGATCAGGACGCAGTACACGCCGAAGAAAACCAGGCTCACGCTGAACGCATAGCTCCACATCCGGATCGAAGCGCGCTCCAGCGTGAACAGCGGCGAGATGTAGTTGGACAGGTTGACCGCCTCGAGCGTGGCCGATGCAGTGATGAAGACGAGCGCCAGCGGCGCAAGGCTCGTGTTCACCACCTTGAGCAATTCGGTGAGGATGAATCCCATCGGCAGATTGCAGACGACGACGATCACGGCCGCCGCGAAGCCGAGCCGGTAGAGCTGCTCGTGCGCCGCCAGGTTGGCGGCGGTGCGAGTCAGGTCGTCGACATCTATGACTTCACCTCGCACATACAGGTACGCGAACAAGGCGCACGCCGTGATGATCACGTAGAGCGCGCCTGCGATGCGCGCCATCAACCGCGGATGTTTCATTGTTGCCTCACAAAGCGAGCAGCGGACCCCAGTTGAAAACAAAGGTGTAAATCTCGCCGACCCCCATCATGAGAGTCAGCACGACGAGACCAGCTGCCATCGCGTACTGCGCTGTCGGACTCTTCGCCCGCAGATAGAGCTCGTAGACGGCGAGCGGCAGCAGATATGCGGCGAACGACCAGTAGGAGAAGAACGGCTGCCCGCCGAAGGCTCCATCCGTGAGCACGATCCAGGCGCGTAAACCGACGCGCATGAACCACGTGCCGTTGACGACGAGAAAGAGGCGGGTCGCCCAGACGCGGTGCACGGCGAAGTTGCGATTCCGCACGGCCCGCCACGCGAGAACGGTGAACGCGAGGATCAGCACGGCATTGAGAGTGACGCCGAAAGCCGAGGGCAGCCCGGTCGGCGAGCGCATTCCAGTCCCGCGCACCCATTCGAGATACAGGCCGCCGAGCGCAGCGCCGATTGCAGCCAGCATGAAGATGCGGCCGTTCCAGCGATGAAATGCGATGGCGCGGCTGCGAATCTGCGGCACCAGCTGCAGCGTTCCCGCAAAAGTCAGCACGGCGGCAGCCATGACGTGGCCGAGGAAGAAGAGATTCCCCGCGACGTCACCTGCGAGGTAGCCGTCGGTCATGTTCTTGTTGCGATCCCATGCCGCGTAGTCGCCGTTGACGGCCGTCGGGCCGTAGAAGGCGGAGATGTAGTAGACGAACAGCCACTGTCCCGCGACGGCCGTGAGGAACCACATCGATGCAGCGCACTGCAGAGCGCGGCTGTTGCTGCTCATCGTCGCCTCCCGAGATCCGTTTCGAGCGGAAGGTTAGGGGCGGACTGGCGCCGTCGCCGTGAGCAATCGTGACGAACTGTATGGGCATGCTATGTTGAGGAATGGATCGAGCATCGTGGCGCGGCGTCGCCGAAGTCGTTGTCGTCGTCGGCTCGATCGGCCTGTTTCTGTGGTTCGGCCGGCAGGCGTTTGCCGGCGTGAATCTGGTTTTTCCCGCGGCGCTGCTCGCGGTCCTGGCCTATTCGCACTGGCGCGCCGGCGAGAGCTGGAGTGACATCGGCTTCCGCTGGGATACGAGCGCGTCGGCGACCGCGTGGATGCTGCCGATCATGTGGATCGCCTGCGTCGTGATCTGGATCGGCGGATTCCTGCTGCGCCATCGAGGTGTCCCTTCCCCGACCGAGTGGTCCGCCGGCAAGGTCGCGGAATTCATGACCTTCGGCGTAGCGCAGCAGTACGTCATGCTCGGCTTCATCTTCAAACGCGTGGAGCGCGCATCAGGCAAAGGAATCGCACCCGTGCTGACGGCGCTGCTGTTCGCACTGCTGCATCTGCCGAACGCATTCCTGACTGCCGTCACGTTCGTGTGGGGAATCGTCAGTTGCCTCGTCTACCGGCGTTCGCCAAATCTCTGGATCAACGGCGTGTTGCATGGGCTGCTCGCCGCCCAGCTCTACTACGTCCTGCCGCGCTCGTTGACCGGCGGATTGCGCGTCGGTATGGAATACGTCGCGGCTGCGTCGAGCTGAACGGACAGAGCTGTGAAGCCGTTCACACCCACCCGGCCGGCCGCTCGCTAAGTTGCCGGCATTTCGGCTCGGGACCGTACTTATGCGCATGCTCCGTACCAGGTTGGTGTTGACGCTCGGCATCGGTGCCGCCGCGGCGGCGCTCTCGGGCTGCCATTCCATGAGCGCTCAGGAATGCCAGGCCACCGACTGGCGGACAGTCGGCTACGAAGATGGTGTGAACGGCTATACCGGCGATCGCATCGGACGCTATCGCAATGCCTGCAGCGAATACGGCATCACCCCGAACCTGGCCGAGTACCAGGCGGGTCGCGAACAGGGCTTGCGTGAGTTCTGCAAACCGGTCAACGGCTTCCACCTCGGCGAGCGAGGCGGTGGCTACAACGGCGTCTGCCCGGCCGATCTCGATCAGCCCTTCGTCAATGCGTTCCAGTCGGGACGGCAGCTCTACTCGCTGCGCTCGCGCGTCGGCTCGACGCAGGACGAGATCGATGCGATGCGCTCGGAGATGGAGCAGATCGACAGCAATCTCGTGACGATCGGCGCGCAGATGGTCGACCCGACGACCACGAACGAGCAGCGCGCACAACTCGTGCTCGACACCAAGCGCATGGCGGAGCGCAAGGGCGAGATCAAAACCCGCATCCCGCTGCTCGAGAGCGACCTGGCCGTGTACCAGCGCGAGCTCGAGGACTACCGCGCGACGCTCACCTTCATCGAATAGCGCTCTGCCGTTGAGCGGTCGCGAGCGCGAGCCAGGCCGCGAGCGCCGCTTCCTTTTGTTCCGCCGCCCACGGCCTTCCGGAAGCCTTGCCCATTGCAGCGAGCTGCGTGGCGACCTTCGTCGCCGACAATCCCGCGGCCTTGCCGATTCGACCGGCGAGCGCGTCGGCCGGAACGCGCTCCGGTTTCGCCCCCAGCGCGGTGCAAGCCTCGGCAAAGATGCGACGGTACAGCTCGCCTTCCGCGGCGTGCACGAGCGGATGAGATTTGAGGATCGACTCGATCGGCGGCAGTGTCTTGACCGCAGGCGCGGCGAGCATCGCACCCACGATCGCGACATTGGCGGGACCGATGATGCGAGTGAGCTCCTCGCGTGCCCGAGCGAGTAGCGCGCGCTCCTGGCCGCGCAGGAATGTGCGCGCGGCTTCGAGCGGCTTTTCCTGCGCGGTGTGGAAGATAGCGCCCTCCTCGAAGGTGAACGCTACCTGGGCGAGCGCCTTGACGAGAATCACCGGCTCGACGGCTGTTCCGCCGACGGCAATCACCGTTGCTTTCCCGGTGCGAACCATCAGGCCGAGCGCGGCTTTAGTCGCTGCCATACGAGTAACGCTCCTTCGTCATCTTGATCGGACCCGCAGGCCTTCGAGCAGCGCCTGCATTGCGTCGGCATGGCGGCGGCCGACGGCCGCGGGATTGTCGCTTGCCGCGCAAGCGGCGGCGGCTTCGGTGATAGCGCCCACGAGCAGGCGTGCGAGCGGCTCGACCGGTCGCCGGGCAATGAGGCCGCTGTCCATGGCCCGCTTCAATGCCTCGGGAATCGAGCGGCCGAAGTACTTCTCGTCGAGCTCGCGCCAGCGCTGCCACCCGAGGACGGCAGGCCCCTCTCGCAGAATGATCTGTGCGAATCCGGGCTGCGCGCAGGCGTCGAAATAGGCGCGCGTGCCTTTCACCATTGCAGTCAACGCGTCGGACTCGTCGCGAATCGCCGCGCGGACTCTGCGCACGAGCTCGTCGGAGGCTTCCTCGAACACGGCTTCGAAGACGGCTTCCTTCGTCCGAAAGTGGTGATAGACCGCGCCCTTCGCCATGCCGATGGCGTCGGCGATCCCGTCCATGGTCGTCGCGTGAAAGCCCTGGCTGCCAACCAGCTCGCGCGCCTTGGTCACGATGGCCCTGCGCGTGGTTTCGCTGCGTTCGACCTGTTTCGCCATCCGCTCCTCGCAATTGACAAACCGACCGACGGTTTGTATGTTACCGACCAACGGTCGGTTACTGAGGATAAGGCCATGGCGCTCACCGTGACAAGCCCGGCTGCAGTCGTGGCCGCAGCCCGTTGCAGTATCGTGGCGGGACTGTCGTTCGTCGCCCTGCTCGGCGGCCTGCACATCGTCGCGCCGGAGTACGACCCGACGTGGCGATTCGTCAGCGAATATGCCCTCAGCCCGTTCGGCTGGATGATGACGCTCGCGTTCGCGGCGCTCGCTGCGAGCCTGGCGGGCGCTGCAATCGTCGCGAGGTCGCAGCTGCAGAACGTCGTCGGCCGCATCGGCCTGCTCATCATCGTCGTCGCTGTCGTGGGACTGCTCCTGGCAGCAGCGTTCAAGACCGATCCGATCAATGCCGCGCCCGCCGCGGCAACCTTCAGCGGAAAGATGCACGTGCTAGGCGCGTCGCTCGACTACTCGCCGATCGGTGCGCTGCTCGTCAGCCTCGGTCTCGCGCGCAATCCGGCGTGGCGGCCCGTGCGCGTGCAGCTGTTCGCGACGGCGACGATCTCCATCGTCGCTACGGTCGCATTCATTGCAGCGCTGCCGCCTGAGTATTCCTTCCGGCCCGGCGTGTATGCCGGGCTCATCGGCCGCCTGCTGCTCGTGTCGTATCTAGGTTGGACCTTCACGCTGGCCGCGCACGCGATCCGCCTCGGCGCTCGAGTTACTCGCCATCCTTGGATGGGATCGACAACCAACGGTATCTGAGCGTCGTGTTCGACACCTCCAACACCTCGAACACGTAGCCGAGCGCGCCGTACCTGTTGTCGCCGCTGCGGGAGGGGAAGTCGAACTTGAACTCGGTTCCGTTGCGTTCGCCGCCGCGTAACGTGAAGTGCAGCAGACCCGAGTACATGCCATCAAACACGAACCGTTGCGCCGTAACCCGGTCGCCCGCGGGAAACTCGTAAGCGTCGAGCGTTACACCGTCCGCGGGCGTGACCGGTCTGCTCCAGACGGTCGTCTGTTTGTTGAACTCACTGTTGTCGACCACCCAGCGCAGCTCACCCGTGCCGGAGTTGCGCATCACTCCGACGCAATCGCCGTCGACGACCACGCTGCGTCCCGCGAATGTCGCTTCCGACTCCTGCGCGTCGGCGCAGTAGAACTCGAACTCCCCGCGTCGATACTTGCCCGGGAGGTCGCCCCGCGCGATCTCGAAGTTGAAATGAATACCCATCCCGCCCGGCATCGTGGATGAAATGGGCGCCGACATCCGCAGACCAGGCAGGAAACTGACGCGGACCTTGCCGTCGATGAACAGCGGCTCGCCGACTTCCACGGAGAGCGGCTTGTTCAGGGGCGCGGACCAATCGCTGCTGTGAACCTTCGGTTCGAGCTTGCTCGCAAATGGATAGGTATAAGGAGCCGACGCGCACGCGCTGAGGGAAAGCGCTACCGGAACGATCGCCAGCCGAAATCTCATCTTGCCAATCCTCCGTGGGTAATCCGAGCTCGGCATCTTAGGCGGCAGGACGGCGCGCGTCAGAGCACAGGTCACAAAAGTGCTACTCTGATGCAGTGAGGAAATTCGCCAAGATCCTGCTCGGCCTCGTCGCCGTCCTCACGCTCGCTGTCTACGGCATTTTCCAGCTCCCCGCGTTCGGCGGCCGCTTGGACGGTCCGCGACTCGAGCGCATGCGCCGCTCGCCCGAATTCATCGATGGACGCTTCCAGAACACGCCGCCGCAGAAAACCGGCGGCTCGTTCCGGGAAACCGTGCGCTTGTATCGCCAGGGCCAGATTCGCGAGCCGCAGTTCGAGATTCCGGTACTTGCGCTGTCGCCTGACACGCTGCGCGCACCGGCCTCGCAAGGTCTGCGCGCGATCTGGTTCGGTCACTCCAGCGTGCTGGTGGAGATCGAGGGCGTGCGGATCATGACGGATCCGGTGCTCTCGGAGGTAGTCTCGCCGGTGCCGATCGGGCCGAAGCGCATGCACCCACCGCCGATCGCGCTCGCCGACCTTGCAGGGATCGACGCCGTGCTGATCTCGCACGATCACTACGATCACCTCGACATGAAGACGATTCAGCACCTCGCGGCGCAGGGCACGCAGTTCTACGTCGGGCTCGGCATCGGCGCGCATCTCGAACGCTGGCAGGTCGCGCCTGCGCAGATCCACGAGATGGACTGGTGGGAGTCGCTCGAGCTGAAGAACGTACAGATCAACTGCACGCCGGCGCGCCACTACTCCGGGCGCAAGCGACAGGACAACTCGACGCTGTGGGCGTCATGGGTCGTCAAGGGTGCGCAGCACTCGTTCTATTTCAGCGGCGACACCGGCTATGCGGATCACTTCCGCGCCATTCATGCGCGCTTCGGCGCTACGCAGCTCAACCTGATCAAGATCGGCGCGTATGGCACGCCGCCGAGCTGGCTCGACATTCACATGGATCCGGAGTCGGCAGTGAAGGCGAATCACGATCTTGGTGGCGGCGTCCTGCTACCCGTGCACTGGGCGACGTTCAACCTGTCGTATCACGCGTGGGATGAGCCGATTCTTCGGACGTTGCGCGCAGCGGCGGCCGGGCATGCGCAGGTGGTCACGCCGCGCGTAGGTGAAGTCGTCGAGGTCGGGCAGCCGTTCACGAACCTCGAGTGGTACGCGCCCGCACGGACCACAGCCAGTACATCACGCTGAGCAGCACCAGGAACGGGATCCCGAAGACCAGCGTCATCCGAAACGGCTGATTGAACAGCGTCGTGATGAGGACCGAGGCCATGAGGCCCGCGCCGAGCAGCGTCGTGAACGGATAGCCCCACATGCGGAACAGCGGGCCGGAGTGCCCACGGGCCTGCTGCGCCCGCCGGAAAAAGTAGTGCGTGATGAAGATCATCATCCACACGAACATCACGCCGAAGCCGGAAATCGACAGCATCACCAGGTAAGCTCGCTCGGGCCAGAGGGCGCCGAGTACCGCGGCGACTGCAACGCCAGAGCTCGACAGCAGCAGCGCCTGCAAGGGCACCCCGCGCTTGTTCAGCACACCGAAGCGCTGCGGCGCCTGGCCCGCGCGCGACAGGCTGAACATCATGCGCGTGCACACATAGAGGATGCTGTTCATCGAAGAGAGTGCTGCGACGAGAATGACGAAGTTGATGACGCCGGCAGCGGCCGGAATGTGCGTCAAGCGCATCGCCCTCACGAATGGACTCTCGCCCGCGCCGGCAGCTGTCCAGGGCATGATGGCGAGCATCAGCGCGAGTGTCAGCAGGTAGAAGAGAATGAGCCGGACGATCGTCGAGCGGAACGCACGCGTGATGGCGACCTGCGGCTGTTCGGCCTCGCCGGCCGCGACCGCAATCATCTCCAGACTGAGGTAGCTGAAAACA
>Ga0111539_10000120_pt1 | contig 87814 bp, 44 predicted proteins | sample RhiMethybrSRZTD1_FD_79667 | JGI IMG/M metagenome (GOLD analysis project Ga0111539, IMG submission 79667) | Populus rhizosphere microbial communities from Tennessee, USA - Rhizosphere MetaG P. TD hybrid SRZTD1 (version 2) (version 2) | ecosystem: Host-associated > Plants > Roots > Rhizosphere >...
CACTTTGATATAGGTTTCATCGACTCTCCAGGATGAGCCGACAGGGCGCGCGTAGTTCTTCCATTTTTTCTCGAAGGCGGGAACGAAGCGTTGGACCCATCGCAAAACGGTGGTATGTACGACCGTGACACCGCGCTCCGCCATCAGATCGCACACGTCGCGATAGCTCAATTTATAAGTGACATACCATCGTACGGCCCGAATGATCAAGAGATAATTGAAATGGCGGCCTTTGAAGAGTTCATGCTTCTCAGAAGGAAGTTGGGTCATGCCGAGGATTATCCATAATCATCAGATTTGCACCAGAACCCTTTGAGTTGGTAGATGTTTAGTTCAGGAGGTTCGGGCATGTGGCGATTTTACAGAACTTTACCCAACCTCCCCCGGATTTTTTCGGTCTCATCGCGCCGGAGATTGTGCAAGCCATTGTGTTAAGTTCTGAGCATTGTTTTGGCAGCTAGACGAAGACGATCGCCACTTTTTTGAGCTCTATGCGGATCTTTGGCAATATAGACATAGCGGGGAGCTTGAACTTGATGGTATACTTTGGCCTCTTGAGCTTGATGAAGGGCCGTTGCTAACCGACGCCGATCATGGCCGGTGAAACCAAGTTCTGCTGGACTTCGCGCTTTTCGCGGGCGACCAGCGCAAATTCAAAAAGCTTTTGAGTACAAGTATGTGACTCACAAGGCGATAGCTTGTCTTGCTGGCTTGATTACTTAACCAACACACGTGTAATAAAAAGAGCAATCTCAGCCCATATTGCCTTATCAGCTATTAATAGTCTTCCCTTAACTACAGGACAAAAGGTTGATAACCTTTCGCCGGGCAGCGACATCGAAGCGCTCGAAGTTGGTCACTAAACGACGCAAGATATTAACTCCTCGGCAGAAGATGCTCTTTGGCGGATAGCTATGTTTCTTCAGTTTCAGTTCTATGACACTAGCTTAACAACAAAGGCCCAGGTAAAGATTAGCGCTAGCAACCCAAGGAATCGGCTCAAGCGTTCCGCATCTTTACAAATGCGCATCTTCGAGGTTGAAGCTGCGTGATTTTAAAGCCCCAAACATGGATTCCATTCCCCAGCGTTTACAATATTGCTCGTGCGGTTTCCCGCAAAATCAGGCATGCGCATGCTGTCCCCGCCCGTTGCGGGCCAGCGTGTTCTTGTATAAGCCGCCTTCAATTGCTTCGCTATAGTTGCGCCCGCCAGGAGATACATTAGATATGATCTCCAAATTCGGATATGGCGTTCAAATCTGACCAATTGCCGGTGGTCTCGATCGTCGTCCCTCTGGACAATCATGCAAAGGTCGTGGGAGCTTCGATAGAGTCATGTCTTGCGCAGGCATACCCGAACGTTGAGGTTGTTCTGGTAGACAATTGTTCGAGCGATTCGTCCGTCGAAATCGCTCGAAGCTACGAACCGCGCGTACGTCTTATCGTCTCCTCTAAACCGATGAGCATATCCATGGCAAGGAACGTCGGATTGTCGCATGCGATCGGAGATTTTGTGTTGTTCCACGAAAGCGACGATGTGCTATTTCCCGACCGGATCTGGCATGACCTCGAAATCGTCTATCGGGAGCCGCAAGTGGATATTGTTATCAGCATCAATCGCTGGTTCAGGGAGGGGGAACCGCTGCTATACAACCCGGAACCGATGTGCCGGCGCGAGCGACGACTGCTTCGCCATATGACGAGTGTTTCTGGCGCGGCTGAGAGGTCGATTGTCAGTATGCTCCAGTATGACGGACCGCAACACAGTTGCATGCTCTACAAAACGTCGGTGGCGCGGGCCATGGGAGGATACAGGAGTGGGACAGGGCCGTATGCGGACAGGGAGATGCTCTTCAGGGCCTTGTGTCGGGGGGCGAAAGTGGCGGTGAACCCGCGAATCACTTCAGGGTGGCGATTGCATGATTGCGAAAAACGTGTGGCGCAGGCTTTTCGCAAGGATGATGACATCCACCGGCTGGCTTTGGCGAAAAATTACGCGGCGGCGCTGGAGCAAGCGGGGCTGTTACATCAGGGGCCGGTCCTGAAGACGTTGATCGCGCATGTGATGGTCCGCGTCCACGATTACGCAAAGAGGCGCCATCATCCTGAAATCGCCAAGGCCGCGCTGGATCTGATCGCCTCTCTCACCAAGTATAATGGATATGCGTGCAATACGCTTAATGAAGACAATGCGGACGTTGTTCAATCCGTTAACAAATCATAGTGATGTCAATGAGCCATTAGCCAGCCTCAAAGGTTTTCCCGTTTCACCGCTTGAGGCGCAGAATAAAAAGCCATGTTCATGACTACAACCACGGCTTTCTCCAACGAGTCTGCAGCTCGGCCAGCATCTCTAGAGCGTGTTGTTAACCTTGGGCCAGTATTTCGGCAACATTCTTTAACATCAGTATGACGAATGCCAGGTAATGCAACCCGGTCAGGGGTTCAGGCAATCGTTCATAGTCATGCGCTAGACGTCGAAAGCGGGGCATCCAACCAAAGCTTCGTTCCACTTTGCTTCCTCACGAATTATCCCAAGGGCAAGCCTCTGACTAACATCAAAGATCGACTTGATTGCGCCTGGTGGCGCATCCCAAGTGGCTGATAGCAATCAGCTTTAATTTGCATAGTCTTCAAATAACCTGAAGCGGCGCGCTGTTGAATATAGACAGGGCGCAGATGTCTTCACGTAATGACTCAACTATGTCTTCTATGAATCATTCCGCTTTCTCATCGCCCGCGAGCGCTTTAGAGATTGCAGCGGTCAATGATCTGAGGGCCGCTCTTGCGCCTATTCGGACAGAGCTTCTCAGTCATTCGATCTACAACGCAGTTGATTCTCTTCCGCGGCTGCGCTTGTTTATGAGTCATCACGTCTTCGCGGTCTGGGATTTCATGTGCCTGGCCAAGCGGCTCCAACGCGATATGACTTCGTTGCAAGAGCTTTGGTTGCCGCCGAGCCGGCCTTCGCTGGCTCGATTCATCAACAGCGTCATCCTTAGTGAGGAATCGGATATCGATCCGGACGGCCATGTCGCCAGCCATTTGGGGCTCTATCTGGCGGCGATGGAAGAGGCGAGGGCTTCAGTCGAACCGATTCTGCGCTTTATTGACCTGGTGCGTGAAGGCGTCGACGCGCAGTCCAGTCTTGCCGCGGTCGGCGCGCCTTGGAGCGTGCGGCGATTCGTTTCGAATACGATGCAGGTCGTCAGAGACGGGACGACCATCGAAGTCCTGGCGTCTTTTCTTTTCGGCCGCGAAGATTTAATTCCGGAAATGTTCTTACGCCTCTTGCCTCAATGGGGAGACTCGCGACAGGCGCGCTGGTTTGCATACTACGTCAACCGCCATATCGAGATCGATGGCGCTGAGCACGGCCCTGTGGGACTTAACGCGCTGGCCGAAATGGCTGGTGGCGACGTGGAGAGTTGGCGGATTGCGAAGCAATCCGCGCAGTCGGCGATCGCGGCGCGGATCGCATTATGGGACGGTATATACGCAAGTCTCGGAGCCGCGTGAGCGGTTTAGCGCTGGCGCGGCCATACCTGGTTCGGGCGCGCCGTTCTTCAGCCCGCCAGGCTGGGTCTGACGGACAGATTGTTTCGAAGACGATGACGCGCCAGGCGCTTGTAGCCTCGTGTGCCGCCATATGAAATCTGGCGTTACCTATTACCTGTATCGCCTATTTAAGGAGGACTGTTTATGATTGCCTCAGAAGGCGCCTTCGTTCGCTATAATCAAGAGTATTTCGGCTACATCGTCGGATATCCTGACGGCAGTATCGCGCTCACAAAGCCGAGCGCCGGACCTCTCCTGGCGCATGGCGCTTCAATGGAGGAGATCGAACCCCACTTACTGACTGAACTTGAGGTTCGCGAAGGATTTCACCTTAACACTCCGCCACTCGTCTGGCTCGAACTGACACGCCGCTGCAATTTGACCTGCCCTCACTGCTATATCGAGGGAGGCGATGCGAGGCAGGATGAAATGCCTACATCTGAATTTCACCGACTGATCGATGAATTTGCGGACATGGGCGTGTGGGCGATCGCCTTCACCGGCGGTGAGCCGACACTGCACCCCGATTTCGTCGAACTTGTACGTCATGCGCGCCAGCGAGATTTGTTGGTAGGCGTCGCGACCAATGGAATGTTCCTCACGCAGGAGCTACTCGACTCAATACCGCGGGACGGCGTCATCATCAGCGTCAGTCTCGACAATTTGCATATCAGCGCCCAGCACGATTTTGCTGTCGCCACCAAGGCCATCCTGCGCAGCCAGGCCAGCGGCTTTCTAACGAACATTATGACGAACAGCAATCGGGAGAACATTCATCATCTGGAGGATCTGATGTCGTGGGCTGAGTCGAACGGCGTATCGGTGCGCAGCGTGCCGTTCAGCCCTCTCGGTCGCGGCAAATTGCATAGTTATCTTCAGAACACGACGGCTGACGCCGAGCTGGCGGCGCAATTTTGGATTCGTGAGTGCGAATGGGAGCACGAATATCACAGGAAAGCTGGCCTCTGTGTCGGCCTGATCTTCAATTATGGATTGACCCTCGGGTCGATGACGAGGCGCTGCTCCAGTGGGCGGTTTCTTTGTTATGTCTGCGCGGACGGAGTTGTGTACCCCTGCACAATGTGCGCGGGCGAAAAGATCCTCTCGTCCGGCAATGTTCGCGGGCGCTCGTTCGCGGAGTTCTGGCGTTCGGACTGGGAAATTCGCAAATTTTCTTGGGATAATTTTGAGAAGACGTGCGAGGGGTGTGTGGTGAATGATCCCAAGTTTCACTGCTCGTCGCGCTGCCCGGCGCTGTCGCATGCCCGCAACAATCGTTATATCGGTTGTGGGGCGTCCGATTTCGAGAAACTCACTTTGATTATGCGAACGGCCTTAGTGGAACGTTCGGATGCTGGAGCGTCGGACGGAGCGACGGTCGAACCGTCGGTCACGGGAAGTAACAACGTTACGTCCACATCGAATCCACAGGGGATGCTACTGGGATAAGATGCGGATGTTTCAGGAATCTGGAGACATGTCTATGCGAATCATGTTAGCGACAAGCCCCCATGTGCGGCACGCCGCCGTATTGCAAAGTAATTTCAAGCCCGATCCATCGGCCATGTATAGTTTTGCGCCGGTGGGTTTATTGTCATTGGCTTCGGCGTTACGCAAGTCACTGGGAGCCGACCCCGAGCTGTTCGATTTCAATAAGGCGATTGTGGACGGCAAAATCCGGTTGGACGACTCGCTTTATAAGAACGCCGCGGAGCTTATCTGCACTGAGGAGCCGGATGTGTTCGGTTTTATGACCGAGTGCGACTCCTATCATCATGTGCTGCAGGTGATGGAGCAGGTCAAACGGTTGCGGCCTGACTGCCTTTGCGTGCTTGGAGGGCCGCACGCCAGCGCGGTGGCGCGGCAGACGATGATGCGCCGCCCCGAGATCGACGCTATTGTCATTGGCGAAGGCGAGGACACCCTGGTGGATCTCATTTCAGTTTTAGAGCGAGAGAAGCGGGAATCCGTGCCAGGGGCCTTACTGCGTGGATCGAAGGACGAGATCCTCGACGGCGGTCAACGGCCGCTCATACCGAATCTGGACGATCTGCCGATCCCGGCATATGACCTGTATCCGGGCGTCGCGGAGGAAGAGATCTTCGTCGAAGTCGGTCGCGGCTGTCCGTTTCAGTGCTCTTTCTGTTCAACCGCTCCCTTCTGGCAACGCCGGCATCGTGTTAAGTCGCCCCAGCGGATTCTTGAAGAGATCCAATTGGTGCAGCGACTATACAATTCCAAGCGCGTTCACTTCACCCATGATCTGCTGACGACCGATAAGCGATGGGTGACGGCTCTCAGTCAAGCGCTCATCGCCGTCGGCTCGCCGGTAAAATGGACTTGTAGCGCGCGGACTGACACCGTCGATCCCGACCTGCTGAAATTGATGGCGGAAGCTGGCTGCAACGCGATCTATTTCGGCATCGAGAGTGGTTCCGAGCGGGTTCTCAAGGGCATTGAGAAAGATGTGCCGATTGAACAATCTCTGGCCGTCCTGACGCAGTGTCGCGAAGCGGGCATAACTCCGAACGCCGGTTTCATTGTCGGTTTTCCGATGGAAGATCGCCAGAGTCTTCTAGATACTTTTTCCGCCTATGAGCGCGCTTTGGCGATAGGAACGCGGCCGACGCACATTTTCAGCTTTTGCCCATTCGCGTCGTCGACGATGTATCGAAGCCTCAATGACATGGAATGCGACGGGCATTTCCTCGATATTCCGATCACGCCGGCGATCGACGAAGCGAATCGGACCCTCATCGCGTCGGACCGCGATCTGTTCGGGTCTTATTTCCGACCCAGGCTGGACGTGTCGCCTACAGTCATCAAAGGTGCGGACGAGTTTTCGAATCTGGTCGAGCCAGTGGCCGCGCCGGCTTTCAGGCTGTCGCGCGCGATCGGCGGGATGTTGGAGGTCTTCGATCGCTGGGCGGCCTGGATTGAAAAGCGGAATATCGCGGCGGGCGTATCGGCGCATCGCCGATTTTACGGCAGCCCGCTCGATTTCAGTGAGTTCGTCGTAGCCGAACTCGGGGCAATTGTTCCATCGAACGACCCGATGCTCCAATTGGCCGAGTTAACGCGCATAAGCTTATCGTTGGCGGCCAAATGGGCGAATACGCCGCCGACCACGATGGCGACCCATCGGTCGGTCGACATGCCCAAGTTGGGAGAACCCGTCACAATTGGCGATAAACTGCGATTGAACAGGGCCTTGGCAACGATGCGCCTGGATTATGACCTCGCGCCTTTGCTCAATACCGCTCTTGACAACATGATCGAGCCGGAGAGCAAGCCAACTTACTTGATGTGGGATTTATCCGATGAAGGAGGGATCCGTCTGTCGCAGGTAGACCCCTTGCTCTTCTCGGCCTTGGAGCAATTAGAGGAAGGACCAAAACCCGTCGCCGAAATCATGATTGAATGGGCCAGTTCCGGCCAATCCATTGATTATGAGCGATTGATTCATGTGCTAACGGAGGCTAAAAAGCTTCAGCTCGTGGAGACCTTATGAATACTCCAACCATGACCAAAATCGCCCACCAGAGCGAACATGCGCGCGCGGCTCTCTTATATGGGACGCCACTATTCTTTTACTCTATCAATACGCTGCGAGAACAGATCGAGCGGCTGAAACAGTCGATGTCCGGCTATCCCACGCAACTGATGTTCGCGACGATGGCTAACGATCGCGCGGAAATTTTACGCGTGATCTCAGGAGAAGGAATAGGCGCCTGCGTCAATTCTATCCCGCATCTTCAACGGGCGGTCTCCAATGGCTTTGCGCCGAACAACATCCAGTTCACCTCTTGCGGGCTTCCGGATACGGACATGGCGTATTTGCAGTGCCTCGGCATTCCCGCTAATTTAGATTCTCCATCTCAAATTGAAAGCTGGTGCAGGCTTATGCCAGGCGCTGTCGTGGGAGCCAGAATCAACGCGGGGGCGCTCGCCGAATTGCCCAAAGCTCCGGACCGTATTGGGATGGATATCCCGAGTTTCGAGCGTTCACGTGAGATAGCGCGCTCACTGGGGGGAAGGGTCAACGGTGTGCATGTATATGCAGGCACGAACTTCGCCTCCTCGCGGGAAATTTTGCCTACCATGCAAGGGTTATTTGATCTGGTGCGGCGCAATCCGGATCTCGATTATGCGAACATCGGCGGTGGGATTGGCGTTGACTACTCACATTCAGGAAACGGCTTTGACTACGAGACCTTCGGGGAGGAAGTTTGCGCGCTCGCTCGGAAAGTATCGAACGAACGCAGTCGGCCCTTGACTCTCCTGTTCGAGCCGGGGCGCAGCATGGTAGCTTCATCGGCTCTGTTCCTCACGCGGGTTACGGACATCAAGAATCTGCATGGCAAGCGGTTCGTCACCGTCGACGCAAGCGTTTCAGTGTTTCCGCGACCATTTCATCACCCCGACACTCCTCATTACGCCTATGTCATCAACTTGTCCGAGCGGGATGCGACTCCGACCGTTCCTTCCGTGGTCGTCGGTCGCACAACGTTCTCGCGAGATATTCTCGGCGACTATGCCCTGCCTTCGTCGCTGGAAGTCGGCGCTTTGATAGCCTTCAAGGACGCGGGGGCATACTGCGAGTCGATGATCTCGCGCTTCCTGGGGCAGCGCGAACCGGTGTGCTATATCTCGGAAAGTTGATCGGCCATGCTGTTCGAACTGCTATTCGTAGTCATCGTAACGGTCGCCATGCCGGCCCGCGCCTGGCTCCGTTACCGCCGCGGGGAGCCGCCTGCGCCGTCGGGCCATTACATCGCCGAGACTCTTTTGCTCATCGGGTGGCTTTCTTTCCTCCTATGGCGGCGCAATACGCCGCTCGATGCGCTCGGCCTTTCGACGAACATTTCCTTGCGATGGCTGTTGGACTTTGCGATATGTCTCACCGTTATCATCGCCCCTGATATATGGATGGTATGGAGAATAGAGCGGCGCGGGCATGCCGCAGCCCTGCCCGCGCCGCAAGGTCTGGCCGCTGACGCCCTCCGGGGGCGCGATTCGGGCCCCGTCTTTGTCGTCGTTACAATCGTCGGCGCCATTTGGGAAGAGTTGTTTTTTCGAGGAACGATCTTCACGATGGCGGCGCAGTCGTTTGGCGGCGTGGCGTTCAGCGTCGTAGCCGGTTCGTTGCTATTTGGCTTGCACCACCTCCGAAATGGATTTTCTGGGGTGAAGTTATCGATGGTGTTTGGCGTTATCTTCGCCGTCTTATTTGTCATTACCGGCAATCTATGGGCCGTTATGCTGGCGCATGCCGCCGGGAATTTGCTCGCGGCTTGGCAGTGGGGACCCCGGATTGAACGCGCGCGCCAGAAGTCGCTGCGCCAAACGCCGATGTTTCTCGGTTGATCCTGGGACGCGCAACCGGAGCCGTCCGAGGCCGCCACTGCGATAGCATTTGGAGCTGTTCAGCGGGAAGTTTGCCTGTCTTACATTCAATCGCCCTGAAAGTTTAAAGCAATCTTGACGAAACCGTATAATTTATCTTGCCGCCACAGCGGCGCTATATAATAATAACCGTCCTCGTAGAATATACGGTAGGGACTAACTGACTAAGGTCTGGTCAGTTGGTATGTAGAGGCAACGCGCCTCAATAAAACAACAACCGTAAGAAAGGAGATCGTTCAATGGTTACAAACGCACCGAACGCAGATATGGCTCACGTCGCTATATCACAAACAGAAGTAGTCCAAAGTCTGGACCGCTCTACAACCATGTTCAATAAAGGCATGCCGGGGTTTTTCGATGAATTCGCGGCTGACGCCACGATCTTTATGGCGGATTCCACGGAGCCGATTAAGGGTCGAGAAGCTTACCGGAATCTCTACAATGAACTGCTGAGTAGAGCGTCCCGTGAAAAGACGATTCTGGACCGCAAGATTCAGATCGTCGGTGACAAAGCAGTAGTTACGCAAAAGGCGATGATCAAGGAAGGGGACTCGATAGCTTATGTTTTCCAAACCTTGATCTACGGACAAACCAGTGAAGGGCTAAAAGTGCAGCATTCGCAGACCTCTATGCTCACGCAACCCAACAATGACAGAGCCACTGTCACGGTGGTGAGAGAAGCAATTGCGCCGTCCGCACCGGTCCTCGGCGTAGCCCAATAGTCCTTGTGGAGACGCCCATCCAGGGCGTTCAGGCCGGCGCCGAATAGGCTGCCCGGCTTTATAACAAGCTCGCATCGAATCTCAATCCGATCTGGCGCAATTTTCTCCTGCTGCGCCTGCCAGGGCGCGCCATCATTTCTCACATCCGCAGCTGGTCAGCTGACATAAACCCAACCAGGTCGAACCTCGATTAATCAGCTCCGAAAGCATGATTTTCGCGCTGGCGTCGCGCCATTCTGGCGGATGGCCGGAATGACGCCGATAAGGGGCTTCGGCGTATCAAGCCAAGGCGAAGGAGAACAATAGTGTTCAATAAAGACGCTACTACCAGCGCCAGGGGCGGCGCTCATTCGCGCATTTTGACGGCCAGGATTAACAGCAGCCGGAGGTGAGTATGGCAAATCGGGCTCAAATTGTAACAATCACAATGGCCGGCCATTGGCCGAGCGGACTTCCTCTCCACATCAAAAACCTGAGTTGGGCGCTCGCCGCATTTACTCACGAAATCTATATCGTGACCACCCCCGAGATCAAAACAGCTTACGAAAAGATGTTTCCAAACGTGCGCTTCATCGAATTCAACCGCAAGGGCGCGAAAAAGATTCGGTTCTGGAAGATTTTCCCGGAGATCGTGCGGGAGCATCGGATCGATGGCGATTTATTTCTTCTGATGAAATTAGACGTCTGGTTTTACGAACCTATTCTGTCGCTGCCCCAACGAACGGAGGAGATTATTAACCACGTGCCATTGATTGAGCGTCACTCGATGACTGTGGGCGGTGAAATCTACCATTACAGAATTTGGGAAGGCGCGAACCTGTTCTACGGTGAGATCATTCAACGCGCAATCGAAGACGGGATCAACTTCTGGGCCGCCCCGCCAGACATTTATCCATACTTCTTTGAAGAGGACAGGGAGCAGTGGGAAGAGAAACTGGGTGGAGAGATCGGCTTATATCAATATCAGTATCCGGAGGCCATGGACGAAGTGTGTTTTTATTGTCCGATGATACACCGGACCAGGGCGGTATTCGATGACCGAGCGATCCACCTGAAAGGGGCGGAAACGTTTCATCAGTCCGCTCCTAAATTTTGCCAGGAGAAGCAATATCTGAACCTCACCGCGTCGCTCTTAAGGAGATTGGCAAAAAACTTCTGGTATCTCGATCCATATATGATACTCGCGGCGTTATTTCTCTGTGGCGACTACGTAACGCCCTCACGGTTCGAATGGAATGAGATGCAAGACGCCAACAAAGCCCTGATCAAAGTGTTGAACGCAAGGTATCGCGAGTGGATGGATTTTGACGGCCAGAAACGGCTTGAACAGCTATTAGACCTGTTATAGGAACTTCCCGCCGCATATACTTTCGGCGCCAGACGCCCCTTGTGAATATAAGGACGCATATGTTACTTTCGGTCCGCCTTTTTGCCGCAATCCGCGAAGCATAAGCATCTGCCCTCATTATATTTAAAGACATGCGGCTGGAACCTGAAAGAGGCTTTTAATGTCCATGCGAGATCAGGCGCAATCAATCGGAACGGCTCAGATCCGAAACAGCGTCACACCCAAAGCCACGGCGATACAACTCATCTTCATGATTTATTCGGTTATCTGCAGTGGCGCATACGGGCTTGAATCGATGGTCTCCGCCTCAGGTCCCGGACTTGCGATGCTCATACTGCTGGTGTTGCCGGTGATCTATGCTGCGCCCATGGCGCTCACCTGCAGCGAATTGACGGCTCGGTATCCCGTGGAAGGCGGTTATTATCGTTGGGTTCGCATGGCCTTCGGCGACTTCGTTGGCTACAACGTAGGCTGGCTGGTATGGTTGACGATGTTCGCGACGAATGCGTCATTCGCCGTATTATTTACCAATTACCTGCGGTATTTCGCGCCGGATTTATCCGGCGCCGCGCACTTCGTAATCTCGGCGGCGTTGGTGTGGATCGTCGTTCTATTGAATTATCGAGGCATCGGCCTGGTCGGCGCCGCTTCGGTCATCCTCACAGTAATCATCATCATTCCATTCGCGATCATGACCGTTATGGGATTGCTGAGCTGGGGGAGCAATCCGATGGCGCCATTCGTAAATTCGGATCGATCTTTAGCGGCGGCGGTCTTTGGCGGAATCCCGACCGCCATCTGGCTTTACGGCGGATTCGAGAGGATGACAGTCAGTGCGGAAGAGGTAGAGAACCCTGTCCGCGCTTTCCCGCTTGCGTTGGGAATCGGAGTGCCTCTGTGCGCATTGAGTTATATTGCTCCCACATTCGCCGGATTGGCGGCGAACGGAGATTGGCGCGATTGGGGTGAATCATACTTCACGACGTCCGCCGCAAAGATTGGCGGCGCCTGGCTCGGCGCGTTTATGGCGGCGGGCGCGCTGGTCTCGAATATGTCCATTCTGCTTACGACCATGCTGAGCCAGTCGCGGCTACCGATGGTGCTCGCGGAAGACGGGTTATTTCCGAGAATCTTTGAACGGCGCCATCCGCGCTTCGGTTCTCCGGTAGCTTCATTGGTGGTAACCGGCATGGCGCTCACAGGCTTTTGCGTGTTGCGCCTGGATGAGTTGATCGGCATTTATGCGATCGTACAGTCGATCGCTTACCTACTGATTTATGCTACTCTCATCAAGTTGCGCTACAAATCGGACAAAACAGATGGAACTGGATTTCGAATTCCGGTCGGAGTCGGGGGCCTGGTTCTGATGGTTCTACCGAGCGCCATGATCGGCGTCTTCGTCGTCTATCGGGGCGTCTTTACCGAAGGAAATTCAGACGCCGGCAGAATCCTGCTTCATTTACTGATTTTCGCCTCGGGGCCGATAACATTTTTCCTGGCCCGCCTGCGCCGCCGCAAGCTGAAAAGTGAACCTGGAGAGACGACTCCCTCGCGCTTGAATATGGCGGAATCGGAAAACCCGCAGCCAGCGTCAAAGAATTGAGGTTGTGGAAACCGGTAATCACATTGATAAAGGGCGATTATATGAATAATCTGTTGCAAACATTGCTGGAAGAAAGCCACTCCGCGGTCCGGGCATTGTGGCGTAATCCTGGCTTCACATTGCCTGTACTTGGTCTTCTAACCATCACCATCGGAGCGGTTACATCCTTGGGCGCCGCCGCCTATGAGTTGCTGAACGGACCGCTTCCCTATGGAAGGTCGAATGAACTGGCGATGGTTTGGTCCGATCTCCCTAAATCCGGGTACTCCCGCGCCCCCTTATCCGGTCCGGAGCTATTCGATCTCAAGGAGCGCAGTCGATCTTTCACAGGGTTCGCCGCAATTTCCGCGACCACTAGGACTCTGGGAAGCGCCCAAGATCCGCTCCAAATTACAATAGGGAATGTCACACACAACTTCTTTTCAGTATTGCAGTCGGCGCCGCAGTTCGGGCGAGCGTTCACAGCGAATGATGAAGGGGCTGGCAAACCGCCGACGGTGATCCTGAGCTGGTCGTTATGGCAGAACCGCTTTGGCGGAGACCCGTCGATCGTGGGGCGCAAGATCCCTCTCAATGGGATTGAAACTGAGGTCATCGGCGTCATGCCGGCGCACTTTCGAATGGAGTTTGCCCCGGACGCCAACATCCTAACAAAAACCGAGGCATGGGCGCCGTTTGGCGATGATTTGAAGGCGCGCAATCGCGAGCATTATTTTCTGCGTGTCGTCGGCCGGCTTCAGGAAAACACCACCGCCGAGACCGCTTCGAAGGAGGTGGCCGATATTGGCGCTTCGATAGAGCGTGAATTTGCCAACTACTCGACATCGGGGCGCCGGATGTTCGTGGTCGGCCTCGACGCCGACCTGGCGAAACCGGTCAGAGTATCGGCTCTGGCGCTTGGATTCGCCGGATTGTTTCTCGTGCTCCTCTGCTTTGTGAATATATCTGGCTTATGGGTGGCGCGCGCCATCGACCGGCGCCATGAACATTCGATCCGCCAGATCCTGGGCGCAAGTGTGACGCGTATACGCAATCAGATGATCTTGCAATCGTTGATGCTCTCGATTCTGGGATGCGCGCTGGGTATTGGGGCCGGGCAATTCGGACTCGTCTGGTTGCGGCGCATTCGTCCGCCGTCTCTGGCCCGGTTGGATTATGCGACGCTGACATGGCCAACCATCCTTGGCGTGGTAGCCATCGCTGTCGCCTCAACCTTGTTTCTGATTGTCGTGATCTGGTACTCGGTCGCTTCGCTTGATGCTTCCTCGGTCGCCCGGACACGCGTTTCGTCGGCGCCCCGATACCGTTTGCGCGCCGCTTTAGTCGCCGTGCAGGTTGGGCTGGCCCTCGCGTTTTTGGTGGGCTCCGCGCTATGGACGCGCGCTTTCCTGAAAGTGTTGCAGACCGATCTCGGATTCCGACCGGAAAATGCGCTCACTTTCCGATATTCGATCAATATGCTGGGACTGAATAACGAACCCCAGGTCGGTTCCATCAACCAACGATTGAACGAGGCTGTCAGCAGCATTCCTGGTGTGGAGTCGGCGGGCAGTATTTCACACATGCCTTTCGATCGCCTTCCGAACTGGTCACTTGGATATTGGCCCGAAGGGGGGGAGAATAATTCGCGTGAGGCTGATTTTCGGCCCGTGAGTCCCGGCTGGCTGAACGCCATCGGAGCTCGAGTCAACGCCGGACGTTTCTTTCAGGATACCGATAACCTGAATTCGCCAAAGGTCATCGTAGTCGATCGCATGCTGGCGAATCGGACCTGGCCTGGCGCCGATCCAATTGGGAAAATAATGATGGTGCAAGTATGGGCGGGCTACCCGGCCATCAAATTTACCGTGATCGGAGTCCTCGACCATGTGCGTTACAGAACCATCGAAAGTCAGGTCAGGGAACAGATGTACGCCTCCGTTCGCCAATTTCCGTTCCTCGGCCCGTACTCCCTGATAGTGCGCAGTTCCCTGGACTTAAATGCGCTAGGCCCCTCTATTCGCCAAAAAGTGCGGGAGGTGGATTCGCGAATTCCGATTTGGGATATGCGGCCGCTCCGCAATTACTATGAAGACGCTGCGGCGGAGCGCTCATTCGCGGCCATCCTGCTGGCCAGTTTCGCGGGCGCTGCGCTGTTGTTGGCCTCGATCGGCGTCTATAGTCTCCTGAGTTACATCGTCGCCGGAAGGCAGGCGGAGTTCGGCGTTCGTATGGCTCTGGGCGCCTCCGGCCAGCAAATCGTGCGCTCCGTGCTAAAGGAAAGTCTGACGTGGGCGATCATCGGCGCGGCGGTTAGTGGAATGCTCTTCTTTCCGCTCTCCGCGAAACTAACCGACGCGCTTTACGGTATTACGCCGCACGACCCCCTCTCGTGGGTTCTCTCGGCTGTGGCGCTTATGGCTGTCATCATCATTGCCAGCTGGATTCCGGCGTTTCGCGCCAGCCGGGTAGATCCTTCTGAGCTGATGCGTAACCAGTAACACGCCATACAACCGATCATGCTGGGTCGATAACCGCCGAGGAGGCGCAGGTTCCGGCGAAAATTATTAATGACCTTACCGTTCCGGCTATCGACTCGATTTATCAACCCGAGTATGATTTAATCGCTTTTTCAACCGAAGGACTGAAGTATAGTCACTCACTTGTTTGTATCAATTCAGATTCGATATTCCTCTGATGTAGCTGAGAGGGCGAAGCTATAACATTCGCTCGGCCAGTTTCCCTCGTTTGAGCACATCGCCGAATTTACTTATGACGCGGACCGAATCGCGTCGTGATTTCCATGCAATCCTTACACCCAGCATCTTACGAAAATTATCAGCAGGTGAGCGGACAGGCTTGCGAGCCATCTATGATGTGCGCGCAGGACGGCGCCGACCTCGATCAGGTCGCACGCGCGGCATTGATTGATCGCGTGGATGGTTGCAGGAAGGCGGTGGGAGCGGTCGCTGCGATCATTGATTCGAGCGGGCGGCGAGAGGTCGCCTACGGCCGTTTCGCCGCCGGAGACGAACGCGCGGTCGATGCGCACACGATTTTCGAACTGGGGTGCATCATCAAGGTGTTCGACGCGCTCCTGTTGGCCGACATGGTCGAGCGGCGAGAATTGAGTCTGACGGATCCCGCGAGCGATTATCTCCCGCGCGAGGTCAGAGTTCCCGAGCGCGGCGGGCCAATCACGTTGCAGCATCTCGCGACGCATACCTCGGGGCTACCGGGGCGACGAACGGCGCGCGCCGCCGAAGCGTCGGCGCAGACGGCATTGGGGCTTTATGAATTCTTGTCAGCATGCTCACTAACGCGGGACGTCGGAACCTTATATGAATACTCGAACATCGGCGCCTCGCTGCTGCGGCAAGTTCTCGCCCTGCGGGCAGGCATGGACTACGGCGTCCTCCTGAGGAGGAGAGTGCTCGATTCTCTCCAGATGAAGAGCACTGGCATCGGTGCGACACCGGCCGTGGCAGCGTGGATGGCGATGGGCCACAACGATCGCCTCGAACCGGTCCCACCGCACCCGATGGAATTCCTTTCGAACGCACACGACATGTCGACGTTTCTCGAGGTATGTCTGGGCCTGAGGCCCTCGCCGTTCGACAGGGCACTCGCACGCATGCTCTCAGTCCGGCATCCGATCGGCCCGAAGATGGAGGCCTCTCTCGGATGGAACGTCGAAACGCACGGTGGCGACGAGATCATCTGCCGCGACGGTGTGACGTGGGGATTTCGAACGTGGATCGGCTACAGGCCGAGCGTTCAACGGGGCGTGGCAGTCCTGTCAAACGCCGCTTCGGCTGGGGGGATTCCAGACATCGGCTACCACCTGCTTGACGGGCGGTATCCGCTGTTGACGTCGGAACAGCCGCTGATGCAGCCGCCGACGCAACCGATGACCGTCGTCGTGTCCGACGATGTCCTCGAGGGCCATGTTGGCCGGTATCAACTCACGCCCAATGTGATGGTGGAGATTACGCGAGAAGGCAAACAGTTGTATGCGGACAAGACGGGAGTCGGCCGGATTGCGATCTTTCCGGAGTCGCCGCTCCAATACTTCTGTAAAGAGGTGGACTACTACGAACTGCCGGCCGATACGAGACTCATCTTCAGCGTGGGCAACGGTGGGGCCACCATAGGCCTCACCCTGCGCCAGCGCGGTCAGTTCGTTTGGCTGCCGCGCGTCGGAGGCGCGCCGTCAAGCGTATGGTTCGGTCACGTTCCCTCGGCTGTCGATGCAAACCGCCTGCTGAAGTACGCCGGCCGCTATCGTTTCGGCGCGTCGATCGTGACGGTTACGTGCGAAGGCGGGGCGCTGACAGCCAGTTTCGACGAGTGTCTGAGCGTGCAGTTGATCCCCGAGAGCGCGACCGAGTTCTTCGTCGAGAACGATGTGATCAATATGCAACTCGCGTTCGAGGTCGATCCGGATGGCCGAGCGGTCGCATTGGTCGGGACCTATGACGGCGTTCCCAGACAGGGCGAGCGCATCGAGTGAATCGCAGGTCAAAGCTAACGAATGATCGAGACTCCTGACACCGCCTCCGCAACCGCGGAGACGCGACAGCGGCCTAGCCGGGATCCGGCATCGATGGCCGTGTTCCGCGGCGCGTGGACCACGCTGATCGAATCGCTCGCCGCCCGGGGAGAGAGCGAGATGACGCGCGAATTGTGCGAAACCGCCGTCCGCCATGGTGTCTGGAACGATCCGTTGCAGCGGCCCGGCCTGCATTTCGTTCCGACGGCTCCCGCCATACCCATCCATGATGCAGGAGCGTTCTGGTTCACTCCGTTGCTCGAAGACGCCTATCCGCAGATTCGAACGGAGGTGGATGCGGTGACCGATGCGAAGCGGTATGGTTTCATGCCCGTCGAGCAGCAGATTCTCGCCTATGGACGCTGGGAACAGGTCGTATTCTACGACAATGGAGTCCGATTCCAACGCCCAGCCGACCTGTTTCCGGCAATCGCCAACACCCTGGACGAGATCAATCGCAGGATGCCGCTCCCTGGCCTGGCTAGTCTTCTCTGTCTGTCTCCCGGTTCCAGAGTGGCCCCCCACTGTGGTCACACCAACTCCCGGCTGCGTGTCCATCTCGGCATTAGCGTGCCCGAAGGCGCTGGCCTCCGAGTTCGCGATCGGATCGTGACTTGGCAAGAAGGCAAGGTCTTGGTTTTCGACGACTCTTTCGAGCACGAGGTCTGGAATCACGGGAAAACGGCGCGCATCATCTTGTTATTCGACATTCTGAACCCGGCCGTTCCCGATGCGTTCAAGGCGGAGGACGATTTGCGGCAGAGATCCTTCGATGACAAGGTACGCGCCTTCATGGCCGAGAGCCATCTCAAACGCATCGAGCGGAGCCAGGATCCCGAAGGCGTGACCGCCGTTCTGGACGACGCCACCGCCAAGGCCGTTGCCCGCTATCTGAGGCACGCGGATATCAAGACGGTGGAACTGCGCGGGGGCGAGGTGTTCATCGAGTATGGCGACGCCTAGAGCCTGTTCTATGCGCAAAACTTACTACGCTCAAAAGCGCATAACACGCTCTAGCGGCGATCCCCGCTAATAGCAAATCGTGAAGGAGAGGAATATCCATGAACGAGCATGACGACGATCCGTTCGAAACGTATAACGTGGTCGTCAACCATGAAGAGCAATATTCGATATGGCCGGCCGAAAAGGACCTTCCGAACGGCTGGCGCGCAGTTGGAAAGGAAGGCCCCAAGCAGGAGTGTCTAGCCTATATCGACGAGGTCTGGACAGACATGCGCCCGCTCAGCCTCCGGAAGCAGTTGGAGGAGTGGGCGAGGAACCCTCCTGCGCCGATCGCCTACAATTCGGAGGCCGAATCGCTTCCGCCGCTCGTGGACCGTTTGTGCGAAGGCGAGCACGCGCTGATTTTCAACTGCCGCCCGGAACGAACGGCGCAGGCGTTGAAAGAGCGGCTCGAGATGGGCTACATCCACCTCAAGTTCACCGAAACCAGAGGCGGGACCGAGCTTGGCGTGCGGCTCGATTCACACGCCAGTGACTGGAGTGCGGCCAACTTCGCTGAGGCTACGGGAACGGTCCGAATCGTCGGCGACTTGACGCTCGACTACGTAAAGGTCCGCTGCATCGCCTCTCTGGACGTCGCGACGCTCGCAGGCGCCGGGCGCCTTGAGCGAGTGAACGAAGCCGTGGCGGACTAGATTGTGTTGACATTTCAGCCTAACCCATTCAAGGAGCTTAACCCGCTATGTTAACAGAACCTAGCTGTGAGGCCGGGGATGTTATGAGCGATCGCCCGCTGATCCAAGCCGTCAAGCAGTCCGATTACGAGCAAGCGGCAGCGTTGCTCGATCGGGGTCACGACGTTCACGAGCGCGGGGAGAGCGAGTGGCCCGCATTGAACTTCGCGGCCGGCAAGGGAGATCTCCGGATGGTCGAACTCCTCATCGAACGGGGGGCCGATGTGTTCCTGCGCGGCGTCGACGGCAGAACACCATACAAGATCGCAATCGCGGCATCCCACCTGGACGTGGCGCGGCGGCTCAAGGCGCAGGAGGAGGCGGTCGGTGGAGACCGCGACCGAATCAGCAGCAGCGAGTATCAGACACGTCCGTACTGCAAGGCCTATCGTCTGGAGGACCTGCGCCAATATCCGCTCTGGACGGAGATGGTCGGCGCCTCGCTGGGGAAAGATAGCCCGGCGGCCGATTCCGGGTCGGCGCCGGAAGACAACCTCGTGTTCATCCATGAGGATTACTCAGTTACGCGCTCGATCTGGCGCGACCGTAATGTGCTGCTGGCGGGCGACCCCGCCGGGTGGCGCGACTTCTGCGAATTGAAGCTCGGCTTCCGCGTGCCCGATGACCTCGGATAGCCGCGCGCAATTTCCCCCCCTGCCCTCCTGCCATGAATAGCGTAGATACGTTGGTCGATTTGTTGCGCCGTCACGCGGCGGCTTTTCCTGACCGGCGCCTGTACACCTTCCTGCCCGATGGAGAATCGGAATCCGGCTCGCTGACATATTCGCAGCTGGACGCCGCCGCGAGGGAGACAGCGGCGGCTCTCCTCGAGTGGGCTGAGCCGGGCGATCGGGCCATGCTGCTATATCCCGTGGGGCTGGATTATGTCGTCGGGTTCTTCGGGTGCCTGTACGCGGGAATCGTCGCCGTGCCCGCGTATCCGCTGAAGACGGACAAGCAATCTGGCGCGCGCATTCAATCGATGATCGAAGACTGTCGTCCGCGCCTAGTCCTGACGTGCGAAAAGCTGCGCGCCGACGCCGAGGCCGCGATTGGCGACTTGAGCTGCGATCCGGCTCCGCTCGTCGTCGCGACCGACGGAACTCCAGCGCGGAGCGGCGGAGCGGCGATCGAGCCGGTCATCAGCCTCGATGCGCTGGCGCTGCTGCAGTACACGTCAGCGTCAGTCGCCGACGCGAAGGGCGTGCGAATCACCCACGCCAATATCATGGCGAATCAGAGGATGATACACGAGGCGATGTCTCACGACGAGGGGTCTCACTTCGTCAGTTGGTTGCCGCCGTATCACGACATGGGGCTTGTGGGCAATCTTCTCCAGCCGCTGTATCTGGGGGCGTCGTGTGTGTTCATGCCGCCGGTCGCCTTCATTCAGAAGCCGGTTCGATGGCTCGCGGCGATCTCGAAGTACGGGGCCAGAACGAGCGGCGCTCCGACGTTTGCCTATGACCTCTGCGTGAAGAAAATCGAGCCGGAGCTTCACCCGGACCTTGATCTTAGCCGGTGGACGGTCGCCTATTGTGGCGCCGAGGCGGTCGATGCCAGAGTGTTTGAACGCTTTTGCGCGCGCTTCGCGGCATGCGGCTTTAACAGAGACGCGTTCTATCCGTGTTACGGCCTGGCCGAAGTGACGTTGATGGCGTCGGGAATCGGCGCCCGGGAAGCGCCTTCCATCATCGAAGTCGACGGCGATCTGCTTGAGCGAGGCAGGCTCCGCGAGCAAGCGGGTGGAGACCGCCGGCTGGTCGGTTGTGGAGCCGCGCCATCCGGATCGGAGATCAGGATCGTCGATCCGGACACGAGCGAAGCGCTCGACGACGGCGAGGTCGGCGAGATCTGGGTCGCTGGCGCGCACGTGGCGGACGGCTACTGGGGGCGGCCAGACGCGTCGCAGGAGTTGTTCCAAGCCAGGGTTGCCGGGGGCTCGACCGGCTATCTGAGAACCGGAGATCTCGGCGCGGTCCTCAGAGGCCAGCTCTACGTCGTCGGCCGGATCAAGGAGATTATCATCCATCGCGGCAGGAATCTCTGTCCGGTCGATATCGAAAGCGTCGTCATGTCCTCGCTCAGCGAGGGCGTTAACGCCTGTGCCGCGTTCGCGCTGCCTGGGGAGAACACTGAGGAGGTCGGCATCGTCGTGGAGGTTGCTCGAAGGGGCTTCGACGTCGCTGCTGTGGACCGGCTTGGCGAGGCGATCGCGTGGGAGATTTATCGTGCGTTCGAGGTCTTTCCGGCGCGGCTCGCTTTTGCGCGGCCCGGCGCCATCCCAAAGACATCCAGCGGCAAGAAGCGGCGTCTTCTTTGTGCGAGCCTGCTGATGCAAGGCAAACTGGATATTCTGGCCGAATCGCGACACGCGGCGAGCGCCGGTGAGCGCGGCGAGGATGGGGAAGGAGAGAGCGCGTGGCTCGCAGGGTTGATCCACAGATTCACGGGCCTACCGATTGACCACATTGCGAACGGGCCGGGGGGCGCCAGGACCTGGAGCTTGGAATCCTTGAGAGCCGTCGAGATCGTCCATCAGATCGAGCGGCGACGCGGGGTGCTCCTGCCGGTCTCCGTCCTCTATGAAGCTCCGTCGCTCGATGCCGTGGTCCGAGAGATCGAGCGCCGGTCCGCTGATCGAGAGTCAGAGCTTGCGGTCGGACGGCCTCATCCGGCGAATGAAGTGGCGGCGGCCATCGACGTTACGCCGAACCAGGAAGCGGTGTGGTTCTCGCAACAGATCGATCCATCCTCGGCGGCGTTTCACCTTGCCTGGGCCATGCGGTTCGCGCAGCCGCTTGATGCGGACCGCCTCCGCGAATCGGTCCGCACGGTTCTGGCGCGCCACGAGGTACTCAGGTGGCTTTTTCAACTGTCAGGGGACGGACGGCTCGTTGCGTCGGCGCTCCCTGCCGGGGTGGTGGACTACGAGCATTCCATCGGTCTCGACGATGAAATCGAGGGGTGGATCTATCGAGAGTGCGAACGCCCTTTTCGCTTGGAACAGGACCTCCTTGTCAGGGTTAGGCATGGCCGCGGGCATGGTGGCGACGTCGTCGCGTTCGTACTGCACCATCTGATCGCGGATTTGTGGTCCTGTGCGCTGTTCACGGATGAAGTGATGGAGCAGTACGTCACGGGAACCCTGGTGGAGCGACCGCGATCGTACCGGCAGTTCGCCAGCTACGTTCGCGAGGTCGCGTCTAAAGGGGATGCGCCCATACGGTACTGGCGCGAACGGCTGGGAGATCTGCCGGCAATAGATCCGGTGGATGCGCTGATCAGGTCGAGAAGGCGTTTACCCGTGCCCGGGTATGCAGGCGCGGGCGTGCAGATGCGACTCGACCGCGACTCGTCGCGCGGCGTGCTCGACTGCGCGCGGGCCTATGGCGTGTCGCGGCAGACGGTGTTGCTCTCGTTGTACGGTTTGTGGCTATGGTCGTTGACTGGGCTCGAGGACTTCCTCACCGGCTGCTTGGCGTCGGGTCGCACGCGCTCCACGTTCTCGCGGATGCAAGGCCTCCTGGCCAACCCGTTCGCGCTTCGCTTCAGAATCGGCGCCGATACGACGCTGGCGGAAGTGATCGCGTCTGTTCGGGAGCAGGTCCTCTGCGGGCTTGAACACGAGGCATATCCATTTCACGCCGTGGTGGGCGACCTCGCGCCAACGCGGGAGCTTACCCGGACGCCTCTGTTTCAGAACATGTTCGTCTATCAGCAACTACCTTCATCTTCTCCACTCGCCGGCTGCGTTATAGCGGGCGACGAGTCGCGGTTCACTCATCGCGGGTTAGAGATCCAATGCGCGCCGCTACCGACCAGATGGTCTCGCTACGACTTCACCATGTACGCGATGGAGAGATGTGACGAACTCGCCTTTGAAGCCGTGTACCGCCCGTCGCTCTTCGAACGGGCGCAGGTCTCCGAGATGCTAAGCCGATTCGAGGCGCTCGTCCGTCGAGCGGTTCAGATACCGCCGGACTCGCAAGTCGAAGAGGTCGTTAGTGAGCGGCAAGCGACATTCTGAACTGACGACCATATGCCCAGCTCTCTGCTTGTGCAGGCAAGAAACTTGGTTGAGGGCGGCCGCCTGCCGCTCTTAGTGACCCCCTCGGCGGTCGGAGCGGATACGGTGAACCCGGTCAACTTGGAGGAATGGCTCGACGAACATCGCGGTCAAGTGGATGAATGGCTGGTCGAGCATGGAGGGATCCTTTTCAGAGGCTTTGGTATTGCGAGCGCCGATCGCTTCCACGCGGTGGCGGCGGCCTGCTCGAAGGAGCTAATGGTCTACAAGGAACGCTCCTCGCCTAGGACCCTCGTGCAGGAGCATGTATACACGTCCACCGATTATCCATCGGATCAGGGCATTTTCCCGCACAACGAGCATTCGTACGCCATCTGCTTTCCGACCAGGATCGCCTTCTTTTGTCTTGTGCCGCCAGCGGCGGGCGGAGAGACGCCACTGGTTGACTGCCGTCGGGTGTTAGCGCGAATCCCCGACGAGGTGCGCCGGCGATTCATTGATCGAGGGGGCTGGAGGTACGTTCGGACCTTCAACGAGGGCGTCGGCCTGCCGTGGCAGACGGTTTATCAGACAACCGACCGCGAGGCCGTCGAGGAGTACTGCCGGCAGAACGAAATCCAGTGTATCTGGGGCGCGGGTGGCCGCCTGCGGACGGTTCAGGTGAGGACTGTAGTCGCGCGCCATCCGATGACGGGCGTCGAGATCTGGTTCAATCACGCGACTTTCTTCAACATCGGCACGCTGCCGCCGCTTTTGCGGGACGGATTGCTTCAACTGTTTGCGGTGGACGATCTCCCTAACAACACTTACTACGGCGACGGCGCGCCGTTTGAGCCAGAGACGCTGGCGGTTTTGCATGGCGCCTATATGGCCGAGCAGATTGCATTTCCGTGGGAGCGCGGCGACGTGCTTCTGCTCGACAACATGCTGACAGCGCACGGCCGCAACCCGTTCGAGGGTCCCCGCCAGATACTCGTCAGTATGGCCGATCCGGTGGAAAGGAGGGCGCTCCCGTCATGATCGAGACGGTGCTCCACAGCATCTTCCTGCAGGCGTCGGCGACTCCGGATGCTACGGCCATGGTGTGTGACGGGCGCAGCCTCACGTATCGATCCATGGCGCAGCGGGTGGAGCGATGGGCGGCGGGCCTGCGCCGCCGCGGCGTCGGGCCGGAGTCGATCGTGGGTATTGCGCTTCCGCAGACCGAGGAGTTCGTGATCGCAGTCCTCGCCACGCTTCGGGCCGGCGCCGCGTACCTTCCGCTCGACCGCGCCTGGCCCGACTACCGGCGGCGCGAAATTCTGCGGGCAAGCCGCGCAGCCTTGCTCATCACAAACACGGACGCGCTTCGCGGCGATCTGGAGGTCGTGTCGCCGGCCGGGCTCGACGCCTTTTCCGGTTTGCCGAACGAGATGCCGATGCCCGTGGGGCGGCAACTGGCGTACATCATTTACACATCGGGCTCAACAGGTAGTCCGAAAGGCGTCGCGATCGAGCATGCGGCGCTTCTGAATCATATGCGTTGGATGGTCGACCGGTTCGGCGAAGTGGCGGCCGATCGCGTCGTGCAGCGCACCTCGTGCGCATTCGACGCGTCCGTGTGGGAGCTTTTTCTGTCTTTCATGGCTGGCGGGACGCTGGTGCTGAGCGGCGGCGGAGATCATCGCAATCCGCTCGCTGTGGGAGAGGCGCTCCGCCGGGAGACGCCCGCCGCCCTTCAATGCGTGCCGACGTTCCTGCGACTTGCGCTCGATGCCGGCGTGCTGGACGGGACGAGCCTGCGCCTGCTATTTGTCGGAGGAGAACTCCTTCCTCGGGAGCTGGCAGAACGCGCCTCTCGGGCGTCTGGAGCGAGGGTGGTCAATCTCTACGGCCCGACTGAGACGACCATCCAGGCGACATATTTCGAAGTGGATCAGACTCGGAGCGGCGGCGACGTGGAACCGATCGGCCGGCCAATTGCGAACGTCTGGGCCCAGCCCGTGGATCGCCGTTACGACATTGCGTCCGACGATGTGGTCGCCGAACTGTGGATTGGCGGCGCCGGGGTCGGACGTGGCTATCACGGACAGCCCGCACAGAGCGCCCGCGCATTCGTGCCCGACCCGTTGGCGACGACGCCGGGACAGCGAGCATATCGGTCCGGGGACCTTTCGCGCCGACGCGATGGGCTATTGACAGTCGTCGGAAGAGCCGACCGCCTAGTGAAGTGGCACGGCTTCCGAATCGACTTAGGGGAAATCGAGGTGGTCCTGCGGAAGTATTCCGAGATTGCGGACGCGGTGGTGGAGATCAGAGAGGTGGCGCAGACACAAGCGCTGGTGGCCTACTGTTTACGCGGCGTAGACTCGCGCTCGGATGACGATACTGTGAGGCGATATACGGCGGAGCGATTGCCGCACTACATGATTCCGGGGTACTTCGTCTGGCTCGACAGCTTCCCGGTGAAGCCGAATGGCAAGCTCGATGTCTCGGCGCTCCCCGAACCGGCCACTCGCACAGATGTGTACGGGGGCGGCGTCACGGGCGAGCGCGTGTTGATGGAAATCTGGAGCGACCTGTTCAAGCGGCCGGTCAGCGTCTCCGACAACTTTTTCGTGATCGGGGGCGACTCGATCCGCGCCATCCAGTTGATCTCGCTGGCAAAGGCGCGTGGGCTGACGCTCAAGCTGCAGGACATCTTCGAATGTCCGAACATTCGAGCGCTTGCGTCCCGTATCGGCCCGACGGAGGAAGCGTGCGAGGCGGCTCCGACATTCGCCCTGCTGACGGATACGGACGCCCAGAGGCTGGACCGCGAGCAGATCGAGGACGCCTATCCCACCACCGTGCTGCTCGATGCGCTCTATCTCCTGAGCGAGACGAGCCCTCGATATGAGGCGTACGTCACGAGTTGCGAGTTGAACGCGGTCTGGAACGCGGAGGCGTTCCGCGTCGCGCTCGATCGCGTCGTCGGACGTCATGCATGGCTCCGCACTTCCTTTGCGTACGACGGGTTCAGCCGCCCGCTGCAACTGGTCCATAAGGACATGCCGGCGCGCTGGACGTTCGACGATCTCGGCGGACTGGAGAAGGACGAGCAGGAACGGTACATCTTGAGCTGGATCGATCGCGAGAAGCGAAAGCCGTTCGAGTGGGGGCGCGCGCCGGTGTGGCGGATTGCGATCCATCGGACCGCTGCCGACCGCTTCCGCCTCACTCTCAGCGAGCCGATATTCGACGGGTGGAGCGTCTCCTCGTTGATCGCCGAACTACTCGAGGAGTACTCCGCCGCGCGCCGCGGGACCGCGCTCGCGCCACGTCCCGCGCCTCAAACCCATTATCGCGATTTCGTAGTGGCGGAGCAGGAGGCGCTGGCGGACATGGGATGCGTCGAGTTCTGGCGTCGGTTCGCGCAGCGGAATGCTGGACGAAACGTGCCGCGGTTGAAGGGCGCGCCGCTGGAGCGACGCGGTGTGCTCCGTATCGAGACGAGATTCTCAGCCGAGTTGTCCGCCAGCCTGCGCAAGGTGGGCCACGACGCGGCAGTGTCGTTGAAGAGCGTCCTGCTGGCAGCCCATGCGCGTGTGGTCGGCACGCTGACGGGGCAGGCCGCAGTGGTCTCCGGCGTGATCACGAACGGGCGCTCGGAGGGGCGCGAGGGCGATCAGGTGCTCGGGCTTCACATTAACACGGTGCCGTTGCTATTCGATCTTGCCGGCCCGAAGACGTGGCTCGATTTGATCCGTCAAGCCTTCGCACTCGAAAAGGAAGCGCTGCCCTATCGCCGGTATCCACTGGCGGCGGCCCAGAAGCTGCACGGGAGAGCGCCGCTTTTCGAAACGGCTTTCAACTTCACGGACTTTCATCGGCTCGCTGAGGTGGTTCGGGTGACAGGCATCAAGTTATTGGAGTACCTCGCCTGCGACCAGACGTTCTTTCCGCTGACAGCGCAGTTTCACATCGACGCCACGGATCGAACGATTGGCCTGGGACTTGACTACGACTCCGAGGAACTCTCGACCGCGCAAGTTGAGCGGATAGCGGAAGTCTATAGGGCGGCGCTGGAGCAGATCGCCGCCGACCCATGCGAATCTTTCAAGTCCGCGCCGAATGGACGAACGGAAGTTGCAGGCGCGGCGGACCGCGTGGCGCCGCCGGCCGAAAGGGCGCTCGAAACAATTTGGCGCATTGCCCGAACAGAGCCTGATGCAATCGCGCTGGCCCGCGGCTACGAACAAATCTCGTACGCGGCTCTAGTGCGCGCCGCGTCGGCGCTGGCAGGCGAGCTACGCCGGATTGGCGTGACTGAGCAGAGAGTTTTGGTCTCCTTCGACACGCAGTACGAGGCTCTGGTCGCCCTGCTTGCCGTATTCGAGGCTGGCGGGATCTACGTGCCGGTGGATCCCGCGTTCCCGGCGGCGCGGATCGAGCGTCTGGCGCGAAACGCCTCAGCGCCGGTCTGTCTTTGCGCGCCGGAGTGCGAGCGGCAGTTTCGCGCGATCGGGATCGCGACGATCGGCGTCGACCTCTCCGCGCTCGGCCGAGTGTCGCCATCGTCCGCGCCGCAGGGCGGAGCGCCCGGGTCGGCCGCCTACCAGATCTACACGTCCGGAACCACAGGGGAGCCCAAAGGAGTCGCCGTAAGTCACGAGTCGCTCGTTCATTTCCTGAGCGCCATGTCCCGAGCGATCGGTCTCTCCAGGCACGACGTCGTGCTTGGGATCACGGCGATCGGGTTCGACATCTCGCTGATGGAGATGCTGCTTCCTCTCACGAACGGCGCTCGCCTGGTCACGATCGACCACGATGCGCGCCGCGACGGCGAGCGCCTGGGCCTGTGGCTGTCACGGTCGGAGGCTACGATATGTCAGGCCACCCCGACGACGTGGCGGATGCTGCTCGAAGCGAATGCGGAGCTTCCGGCCGGAATGAAGGCCTTGTGCGGCGGCGAAGCGCTTCCGGCTGAGTTGGCCGCCCGGCTACTGGCGTCAGGCGTCGAGCTATCGAACGTCTACGGCCCGACGGAAACTACCATCTGGTCGGCCATTGCGCAGATCCGAAGCGGCGACGCCATCACGCTCGGGGCGCCGCTTGGCGCGACAACGCTGCGTCTGATCGATGAGTTCCAGGAGGAGTGTCTTGCCGGCGTCGCCGGCGAGATCGGCATCGGCGGCGCGGGCGTCGCACAGTACTATGCCGGAAACCCAGTGTTGACGGCGGCCCGTTTCATTCCGGACGGGCACGGCTATGGGAGCCGGATGTACCGGACCGGCGACTACGGCCGCCAGACTGCGGCCGGCTCGATCGAGTTTCTTGGTCGACGCGACGATCAAGTAAAGGTGCGCGGATACCGGATCGAGCTCGGCGAAATCGAAGCGGCGCTCGGAGCCTGTGCGGGCGTTCGTGGCGCGGTTGTGAAGGTGATCGGCGACGATTCGCCGCTGCTCGTCGGTTACGTCACGCTCGACGCGCACGCGGCGTGGGATGAAGAGGACATCAAGAGGCGCCTCCGGTGGTCGCTGCCGGAGCAGATGGTCCCGACGCATATCGTCGCGCTAGAAGCCTTTCCGATGACCCCTAACCAGAAAATCGATCGATCGCGCCTGCCCGTCCCCAACGCATCGATCCGAAACCCGCGACGCGCGGTCGAGCTGTTCGAGCAGGTGAAGGCAATGAACAGCGATGATGTCATGCGCGCGCTGCAGTCCAGCCCTGACTAGACCTTACATGCCGCTCAAAGATCGCCTGCATGAATTGACGCCGGAACAGAGGGAACTGTTCGAGCTGTTCCTGAAGAAAGAGCGGCTGAGCCTCGAAGCCGAGAGCCACTATCGAGCCCCGAGCGGAGCCGCCGAGAGGGCGCTTGCCGACATCTGGCTGGAACTGTTGGGCGTCGAGCCTGGCGTTGACGACAACTACTTCGCGCTTGGCGGCGATTCGATCACGATCATCCGTATGATCTCGCGCGCCAGGTCTCAGGGCATCGCGCTGCGGGCGTCATGGGTCTTCTCTCATCCGACGATAGCGGAGCTTGCCTCGCTCAGCCAGGCCGAGCAGGCTGCCGCGCTCCCGCCCGCAAGAGACCCTGACTGGCAAGAACAGGCTACACGCGCTCTCGAAGGCGATCCCGATCGCGGCAAGTTTCTCGACACGCGGAGTGTCCGTCCTGTAAACGCTTATCCAATGACCAGCCTGCAGCAGGGGATTCTCTATCATGCGCTCGACGCCGCATCCGAGGGCGCCTACGTCGTGCAGTGGCGGTTCAGGTTGAAGGGGCAGTTCGACATGGCGCGCTTCCGGAATGCCTGGCGCCTGCTGATTGAGCGCCACGAGGCGCTGCGGACGATCTTTCAATGGACGGGCGTCGAGGAGCCGATGCAAGTGATCGTAGAACGCGCCGACAGCGCTATCACGGAAGAGGACGCCGCCTCTGGCGCCCGGCTGGCCACCGAGGCGGCGATATTCGATGAGGAGCGACGGACACCGTTCGATCTGAGCAAGGCCCCCCTGATGCGAATCCGCTTCGTGCGCATTGCCGAAGACGAGTGGCTCTCATTCTGGACCCATCATCACCTTATCCTAGACGGATGGTCACAGCAGATCCTGCTCGAGGAGCTCTTCGCCGCCTACCGTGGCGCGAAATTGGCGCCTGCTCCAGTAGGGGTCTTCAAAGATCACATTTACAGGCAGCGGGCGCAGGAAACGTCATCGGCGATCGAGTTCTGGCGCCGAGAGTTCGACGGCTATCAGCCGGCTCCGAGCCGTCCGGTACGCAGGCATGGCTGCTTGCAAGCGATATTGACGCGGCCTGTCGCGGGGACCGGCAGGTTGCGCGAGTTGCTGAAGCATCACGCCGTCACGCTCAGCGCCCTGTACCAGGCCTTGTGGAGCGTGGCTCTGGCGGAGATTACAGAGAGGTTAGACGTGGCGTTCGGCGTCACGACTTCAGGGCGCACGTCCGGCGCGCCTTCGATCGAACGAGCCGTCGGACTGTTCATCAACACACTCCCGTTTCGCATCACCGTGGACCCTTCGCTTCCGTTCGCGATCTTTCTGAAGATGGTTCAGGAGCGGCAGGCGAGGCTCGTCGAGTACGAGTGGTGCGGGCTGAACTCAGTGCAAAGGTGGATCGAGTGGGATCTTCAGACTCCTCTTGTAGACAGCGTCTACGTCTACGAGAAGTTTCCGCTCGACTTTGCCGGTCTGGAGCGCCAGGAAGGGCTGGCGGTCCAGGACATCGAGACAACAACTCACGAGCACTACCCCCTGGTGTTTATAGTGCAGGATCAGGAAGACACGACAACGCTAACGCTCAAGCATGCCGCGCCAGACGAAGAGACGGCGCGGCGCCTCGATCGGCTGTTGGACAGGATCGCAGCGGTTCCCGCGCGCCTTGCCTCCTCGCCAGAACTTTCCGTTGGGAATCTATTAATTATATGAAGACCATGTATGCTGACATACTGAGAGACTGCAACTCGTCGGCGCCGGCTCTCCGGACGGCGCCGGTCCTCTTTGCTGAGCAGGCGGTATTGAACCCTGCCGCGGTTGCGGTTCGTCACAACGGCCTCGAATTGAGTTATTCGGAAAGCGCCGCACGGGTAAATCGGCTCACGCGATTCCTGATATCGCGCGGCATCGGCCGAGGGGCGCTGGCGCCGGTGTTGTTTCGACCGAGGCCGGAAGCCCTGCAGGCGATGCTTGCCGTGATGCAGGCAGGGGGGGCGTTCGTCCCGCTGGATCCAGCCTATGGCGCGCGCCGAATCGAGCAGGTGCTTGCGGAAGTTCAGCCGCCGCTCCTGTTGACGACGAGAGATTCCGTGGAGGGAATTCCCAAGGGATGGGGAGGCGAGATCGTGGTGATCAACGACCTGGATCTCGAAAGCTTCTCGCCGGATCCGGTTCCGCCCGCGGCCGACCTGGACGATATTGCCTACGTTATTTATACATCTGGCACCACCGGGACGCCCAATGGCGTCGAAGTGACGCATGCGAGCCTGGCCAACTATCTCACCTGGGCCATCAGCCGCTATCCCGTGCGGGCGGACGGTGGCGGCGCTCTTGCGTTCACGTCGGTGGCGTTCGACCTGACGGTTACAAGCCTCTTCGTCCCGCTATCAATCGGACTGCCGGTTACATTCAAGTCGATCGATACCGGCGATCTCGAGCCGCTTGCCCAGACACTACGCGACAGCTCCCATCGTTTTAGCTTCATTAAGATGACGCCGAGCCATTTACGCGCCCTTCGTCGTCTGCTGACGCCGGCCGACCTCGTTCGCGCAGCCGAATGCTTCATTTTCGGCGGCGAACAGCTCTACGCCGAGGACCTGACCGGCTTCGAGCCATATATTCCGCACGACGTCGCGATCTTCAACGAGTACGGCCCCACTGAAACGACCGTCGGTTCGACCTGCTATGAGATGGTTCGCCTTCCCGCCTCCGGCCCAATTCCCATCGGCATGCCGATCGATCACGTGTCGACGCACGTTTGCGACGAGGACCTTAATCCTGTTCCGCAGGGAACCGTCGGCGAGCTGTTGATCGGAGGCCTCGGCCTCGCGCGCGGTTACTATAAGCGCGAGGAACTGACCGCGCGGAAATTCGTCGAGTTGCATCGAGATCAATCGGAACGGGTGTACCGGACCGGCGACCTGGTACGATTCGCGGCCGACGGGAATCTTGAATTTGTAGGTCGGCGCGACAATCAGGTTAAGCTGCGCGGGCATCGCATCGAACTCGACGAGATCGAGGCGACGCTGAAAGCGCACGAAGCGGTGGCCGACGCGGCGGTTTTGATCGAGCGCGATCTGGACGTGGAGCGGCTGGTCTCCTTCGTCGTGCCGAACGTGTCGCGGCGCGAGACGCGGACGGGCGGCGGGCGAATGATCCGATATTCGGTGACGCCGTCAGAGCTGCACAATCACGTTGCGGCGCGATTGCCCAGGCACATGTGGCCGTCGGCGTTCGTGTTGATCGACGCCATGCCAATCGACGTCCACGGGAAGGTCGACCGGCGCGAGCTGTCTCATCTCGCCGCGGAGGGCGCGCACGCCCGGGCCGAGTACGTCATACCGAGGACCGATCTGGAAGAAGCGCTATCGGCGGTGATCGGAAAGGTGCTGAAGGTCGACTCGGTCGGCATCGACGACAACTATTTCGCGCTTGGCGGCGACTCAATCCGAAGCATTCAGGTCGCGGGCGAAGCGCAGCTCCGGGGCATCAAGCTGTCGGTCGGCGACCTCCACCGGTTTCCGACCATCCGGGCGCTGGCCAATTACGAGGCTGACCGGCTCCGCGAGTTCGACGAGATGCCACGGACGCGGCCGTTCGACATGGTGTCCGCAGAAGACCGCGCTCGCATGCCCGCCGAAGTGGACGACGCATACCCACTCAATCTGCTTCAGGAGGGGATGATCTATCACCGCGCGTTCGCGGCGAAGTCGGCGGTCTACCACGCCATGCTCAGCCTGCTTCTGGACGCGCCTTTCGATCTGACTGCGCTGCGCGACGTGATCCAGCAGCTGGTGAATCGGCACCCGCTGCTGCGCACCTCCTTCGATCTGAAGACGTTCTCGATTCCGCTTCAACTCGTGCATCGCTCGGTCAAGGACCCGATGCAGTATTCCGATCTTCGGGGCATGTCGGCCGAGGAACAGAATGCGCGGATCGCCGCTTGGGTCGAGGAAGAGAAACGACGAGGGTTCGAAGTCGACGAGTTTCCGCTGATTCGCTTTATGACGCATCGACTCGGCGAGCGCCTTTTCCAGCTCACATTAAGCTACCACCACGAAATCATCGACGGCTGGAGCGAGGCGACGATGGTAACGGAGACGTTGACGCATTATCTGTCGACCGTCGCCGGAGAACCGGTGGAGATGCGGGCGCCGACGACTTCATTCCGAGATTCTGTGCTGCTGGAGCAAATGGCGGTAGAGTCGGAGGCTTTCCGGACATTCTGGGAGCGATCGCTCGAAGGGGCGAGCTTCATGCGGCTGCCGCGGCTCTTGTCGAGCCCGCGCGCCGATAAAGGGCAGCGGGAGATCGTCAAGCTGCCGTTCCCTTTTTCCAAGCATGCGTCCGACAGCATCAAACGACTTGCGCTGATGCTTGGTGTTCCGCTGAAAAGCGTTCTGCTGGCGGGCCACATGAAGGTGATGGGTCTTTTCGGCGGCAGCAGCGACGTGCTGACTCATATGGTCTCGAACGGGCGGCCGGAGAGCACCGACGCGACCGGCGTTATCGGCCTGTTCGTCAACAGCTTCACCTTCCGCCTACAGCTCGCGCCTGGGAGTTGGCGAGACCTGGTTCTGAGCACGTTAAAGGAGGAGCAGGCGTCGATTCCATATCGCCGCTATCCGATGGCCGAATTGAAGCGGCACCAGGGTCGCGAACCGCTCTCTGAGACGCTGTTCTTCCTGATCGACTATCACGTGTATCACGCGCTTGAGCGATGGACGAACGCTACTCTCCTGAAGTACGACGTGTACGGCGAATCGACGTTTCCGTTCTGCTCGACGTTCCGGGTCAATCACTTCACGTCGGAACTGGATATGCAGATCGAGTACGACAGCTTGCAGTTCCCGCGCGAGCTCATCGATGGGATTGCTGCGGCGTACTTCCAGATTTATGAGGCGATGATCGCCAGCCCGGACGCCCAGCATCATCAGTTTGCGCTGTCGGGGCTGGCGCCCGCGTTCGGCCCGGCGCTCGCGGCCGCCCCATCGATTGCTCGTGGGGGTTGGCGAGGAGAATGCGTCCATGAGTGGTTCGAGGCCCAAGCGGCCCGTACGCCCGACGCGGGGGCGCTCGTGTGCGTCCAAGACACGATCAGCTACGGTCAATTGAACGCTCGCGCGAATCGGCTGGCACGATTGCTCCGCGACCGCGGCTTCGGACCGGAGTCCAGAATCGCCCTGATTCTGGACCGCTCGCCCGACCTGATAATAGGTATGCTTGCCGTCTTGAAAGCCGGGGCGTGCTATATCCCGCTCGACCCGGAGCACCGCAGCGAGCGGGTCGTCGCCATCCTGAAAGACGCGGCTCCGTCCGCGGTTCTGGCGCACGAACGCGTGCGGGGCATGGTTCCGGACGGGATTGCCGAGGCGTGGAGTTTCGAGGCGCTCGTGGAGGAGTCCCGCGCCTTCTCTTCGGCCGACCTGCAGACGCCAGTGGCCGCGGAGAGCCTTGCTTACGTGATCTTCACGTCGGGGTCGACCGGCGCGCCGAAGGGCGTGATGGCGACGCACTCGTCTCTGGCGCGCTCGACGGCCGCGCGGCTGCCTGCCTACGATGCGCCTCCGGACCGCTTCCTATTGCTGTCCTCACAAGCCTTCGACAGTTCCGTCGCGGGAATCTACTGGACTCTGTGCACGGGTGGGGCGCTGGTCCTGCCTCCGCCGAACGGCCAGGTCGACTTGAACCAGGCGTTGAGCCTGATGTCGCGCGAAGAAATTACGCATACGCTATGCATTCCGTCTTTCTACGGCTCGCTGCTGGAGTCGGCGCGGGAGCGTGAGTTGGAATCCGTCACCTCGGTCATCGTGGCGGGCGAGGAATGCCGGAGCGAGCTGTGGGAGCGGCACAAACGCGACATGCCCGCGGTGGATTTCTTCAATGAATACGGCCCGAGTGAAGCGACGGTGTGGACCACGGTCTGGAAGGGAGATCCTGCGGTGAACCGCGCTAGCCTGCCGATCGGGAGGCCGATCGCGGACGTGCAGGCGTTCATCCTGGACCGCGACCGACACCTGACGCCGATAGGCGTGGCCGGCGAACTCTGCCTGGGTGGAGCGACTCTGGCGCGTGGCTATGCCGGCAATCCGGCCGCGACCGCCGAACGGTTCCTGCCGAATCCATTCGCGCCGGAAGACGGAGCGCGCATGTACGCGACTGGAGATCTGGCGCGCGACACGCTCAGCGGCGAGATCGAGTTCCTCGGGCGGCTCGATCATCAGGTGAAGGTGCGTGGTTTCCGCATCGAGCCCGCCGAGATCGAAGCGGCCCTCGAAACGCATCCGGAGGTGAGGCGGGCGGTCGCGGTGGCGCGGAAAGACCAGACGGGCGAAAACGCCATCGTGGTATACGTGGTTCCGGCCACTCCTGGAGCGGTCGATTCCGCGAAGCTCCTCGCCTTCGCCATCGACAAGCTTCCCAAGTATCTGATACCGGCCTCGTTCGTCGTGGTTGAAGCGCTGCCGCTGACCGGGACCGGCAAAGTCGATCGCCAAGCCCTGAGCGCTGAGGCGCCAGCCAGTGAATGGCAGACCGAGTGGGTGGCGCCCCGCACGCCGACCGAGGAGGCGATCGCCGGGATATCGTCCAACGTCCTCGGCGTCGAGCGCGTGGGCGCCTTTGACAACTTTTTTGCATTGGGCTGCGAATCGCTGAGGGCCATGCGCATCCTCGCGCAGATTCGCAACTCGTTCGACGTGGAGCTGCCGATCGCGAGCCTTGTCCAGGGGCTGGCTACGGTGGCCGCCCTGGCGCATGAAGTGGACACCGCGCTGTGGGCCCGCGCCAGCCAGGTGGCGCCCATCGCCGATTCTAACTTGGACGAGTTTGTTGTCTGACCATATGAGGGCGGTGGAACTGGCGAGCATGCTGAGAGCGATAGGCGCGCGCCTGTCCGTGTCCGGCGAGGAGCTGAAGGTCCATGCGCCTCGCGGGGCGCTGACACCCGAGATCAAACGCGCGATTCAGGATCACCGCGCAGAACTGCTGGGATGGCTTCGAGTGACGACGCCGGCCGCGCCGACGCCGGGGCCGGCGCGGCAGTCATATCCGCTCTCGCACAATCAACGACAGCTTTGGTTCGAGCAGCAGCTTCGTCGCGAGGCGAGCCACTACAACGTTCCGATTATCATGGGCATTGGCTCGTCGGCTACCATCGAGAGTGTCGAGCAGGCCCTCCGATCAGTCATGGCGCGATACGATGTCCTGCGGGCGCGCTTTCCCGTTCGCGGCGACACGCCGGTGATGGAGATCCAATCCGAAGCGCCGTTCGCCCTATCGATCGTCGACCTCCCGAACGGAACCGGGGATGCGGAGCGCCGCGCGCTGATCGAGTTCCTGCTCCGGCCTTTCGATTTGAGCGAGGGCCCGGTATTTCGCGCCTGTGTGGTGAGAAGCGACAACGGCGACCGAACGCTGGCCGTCAGCCTGCATCATATCGTGGCCGATGGATGGTCCATGGGAATCCTGCTGAGGGACTTCCAGCGCGCCTACATAGCGATCGAGTCCGGCTCTCCGTTTCCGCCAATCGATCTGCCGTCTCTTTCGTATGGAGACTTCTCGATCTGGCAGATGGAATCGGAGCGGCGCCAGGGGGGCGGTCCACTGCTCGAATCGGCGAGGGCAATGTTGAGCGGAGCGCCCTCGCTCGCGCTGCTGTACGACTTTCCTCGCCCAGAAGAGCCAACGCATCGAGGTGGGATCTGCGCCGCAAGCCTGTCTGGCGACGAGCTCGATAGGCTCTCGGCTATAGCCCGTCAGTGCGGCGTGACAGTGTTCACACTGTTTGCCGCCGCATACGCCGTGATGCTCTACCACGAGTCCGGCCAGGAGTTCTTTGCGATCGGTACGGACGTGGCCGGGCGCGACGATCCTGCTTGGGAGAGGGTGGTCGGTCACTTTGTCAACCAGATCGTGATGGCCGTCGATTTGTCCGGCAATCCGACGCTCGGGGAATCAATTGGCCGTGCGTCGAACGCGTTCCTACGCGCCCACGCGCTTCGACACGTCCCCTTCGACATGCTGGTCAAGGCGGTGCGGGAACGGGGCGAGGAGCGCAGGCCGCTCTTCGCCGTGAAGATCGTGATGCAGCCGCCGCTCGAAGACTCGTTGAAGCTGCCGGGTTTTCGGATGCTCGAAATTCGGGACGGCGGCTGCAAGTTCGACCTGCTGCTAAACGTGTGGTTCGCCGGGGATGGGGCCCAACTGGCAATCGAATACAGCCGTGACGTCTTTGCGGATGCAACCGGAGGGAGACTGCTCCAGGAGTTGCTCGATGTGCTGCGGTCGATGCGAATCGATACGCTCTCGGAGCGGCTTTTCGATCTCGACGAGCGGCTGTCGAAGACCGGGCGCGTTCGATCTCGAATGCCAGGTCGATTCAGCTTTTCACGCCCCGCGGCCGCCCTCGGTCGAACGCAATAACATACTAACCCTCAATCGATCACAGGAGCGCCGATGAGAAGGACGCCACTGGCGGCGATCCTCGAGGGACTGGAGGCCGCTCCGGCCCTCGAGCGCACGCTCGGAATTTATCTGAGCGTCCCTTTCTGCCGCACGAAATGCCACTTTTGCGATTGGGTGACGGAGATCCCGGTCCAGCGGCTGCGGTTCAACAGAGCCGAGCGCTCGCCATATGTCGAGGCCGTCTGCGAGCAGATCAGGCATGCGGGTCCGCTAACGCGTGAGTTCGGATACGCGCCTCACGTGATGTATTGGGGCGGTGGCACGCCAACCCGTTTTGAGACCGAAGAGCTGCTCGCGATCTGGGACGCGCTCGACTCGTCGTTCGATCTCTCGCGGCTAACGCAGTGGTCGATGGAGACTACGCCGGATTGCCTGACCGAGGAGAAGATCGACGCCCTGCGGAAAAAAGGGCTGGGCCGGCTAAGCGTCGGCGTGCAGTCCTTCAACGACGATCATCTGCGTATGTCGGGCAGAGGGCACGACGTGGCGATGGCTAGAAAGGCCATCGAGCTGATCAAGCGCATGGACTTTCCGTGCTTCAACATCGACCTGATTTCCGGCTTACCCGGCGAGAGTGACGAATCTTGGCTCCATACCATTCGGACCACTCTTGAACTGGAGCCGTCCCACATCTCTATATATCCGTATCGCCCGGCCGAAGACACGACGATGGCGCGGCAGATCGCGACGGGGCATTATTCGACGCTCGACACCGGGCGAATGATCGCGGTCTACGAGATTGCGATGGATCTGCTGACTGAAGCGTCGTATTCGGAGTACATTCACGGCTACTGGATTCGGCGCGAGGACGACCGAGACATGGATGCTGTGTACGGTTACAACCTGCACGGAGACAAGCTCGGACTGGGCGCCGGAGCGGATTCGGTGCTCGCGCGTCATCTGCTTGTGAACGAGCGGACGGCTTATGACGCATTCCTAAAAGATCCGACCGGGTTCGGCCTAGCCATCAAGTTCTCGCTCGCCGATCCCGGCGTGTTGGCCAATCAGTTGGGCGGCGCGCTGATGACAGCTGGCGGAATTAACTTTCGCCGTTTCGAGGCGCTGACCGGGTTGTCGTTCGACGAGTTCCGGAACACGCCGTTCATGGCGCGCTGGTTCGACCACCTCAGACGTCTCGGCGCGGAATTCGTGGAGACGGAGGAAAGCGTCGCGCTCGATCCGGCGATGATCCACAAGGTGTACATCCGGTACGTGACGGCGGCGCAGACGCTCCGTCCGCTGTGGAAGCAGCGCGATTTACTGGTTCAGTAGGCAGGCGGTCACAATCGCTCATGCGTTTCCAGTCATTTTCATCCACGCGAAGATCCAACGATGCGCCCGAGATGGAGGTACGGGTGAGCGTTGAGCCCGAGCAGGCCGCCATCCCGGTGGTGATCGAGCCGTTGGATCCGGCGTTGGACTTGGCCGAGTGGGCGCGGACGGCTGGCGCCTTGATCCACGAGCGTCTATACCGGCAGGGTGCGGTGTTGTTCCGGAATTTCCGGCTTTCTAACGCATTCGACTTCGAGCGCGCGGTTCGAGCGATTGCGAAAACCGGCGAACTGATGAGCTACGTGGAAAACACATCGCTGCGGACGGCGGTTTACGGGAACGTCATGACTTCGACCGATCATCCGGCCGATCAGGAGATCGTGCTCCACAACGAGCACTCGTTTAGCGACTCTTTTCCGTCGAAACTGTTCCTGCACTGCCGGAAAGCGCCTGAGCGTGGCGGAGAGACGCCGCTCGCCGATTGTCGCCGGATCCTCGCGCGGTTGTCGCCGTCGATTCGAAACCGGTTCCAGGCAAAAGGCGGTTACTTGTATGTGCGCAACTTCGGAGACGGTTTCGGACCGGACTGGCGCACGGTCTTTCAGAAGAATGATTGCGATGAGCTTGAGCGATACCTGATGTCGCACGATATCGGTTTCGAGTGGCGGCCCGGCGGGCGCCTGCAGGTTCGGTATCATCGCCCGACCGAATTCCAGCATCCGATCACGGGGGAGGCGATCTGGTTCAATCATGTGCTCTTCTGGCACGTATCGAGCCTGGAACCGTCCGTGCGGGATGTTCTGCTGCGGTCTTTCGATGAAAGGGATCTGCCCAACCAGTCGTTCTATGGCGACGGCGCCACGATCGAGCAGGCCGTGATCGACGAGTTGAGAGCGATATACGACGAACAAGCCGCGCTCACGCCCTGGCAGGAGGGCGATGTGCTGCTCGTCGACAACCTGCTACTGGCGCATGGCCGGCGCAGTTACTCCGGCGAACGGCTAATCCTGTTCGCCATGGCAGACCCCTGGACGCGCTCGAACGTGTCATCACTGTATGCGGTGTGAGCCGGAATCCATGATTCTCGCACCCGAGCCATTGCGCCGGCGACTCGCGCTTCCGCGCGGAGGAGACGAGACCGTCTCGCTTTGCGTCAGAGTGCCTTTCGCGCTCGAGCCGGATCGATTTGAAGCTGTTATGCAAGACTGTATCGAGCGCTTCGATGCGTTTCGTCTCGAGGTGGTGGAGGCGCCCGGAATTTCGTCGCCGTTAGTCTCGCTCGGAGAGCCGGCCGACATCCGCTTCACCTGGCGCCCCCCAGCCGCGGGGACTGAGGGCTTGCAAGACGCGATGCCGCCGATCGAGGCGCATAGCCGCAGAAATCGAGTCGATATCGTCGTCGATCGACGGCCGGATGAATCCAGCATCATGGTGCGGGTTCCGGCGCGCTGCGCGGATCGGCGCTCGCTGGAGATCCTGATCAATCGCATCGTGTCGACGCTTACGGCGGCGAATTCGGTCAAACTGCCCGACGAGGTCTCCTACCTGGCCGTGGCAGAGTGGCTGCAGGAACTGTCTCAGAGCGTCGATGGGTCGCGCGGCAAGCTCTTTTGGCATCGCCAGATGGGTGACGAAACGCTCGCGGGTCTCCGCCGCGCGCTGACCTCGTCTCCCGTAGAGGTCCGCCGGCAGGAGCCCATGCCGTCCAAGTTCCGAAAAATGCCACCGGCAAGCCGTGAGTCGGTGACAGCCCTGTCGTGGCTGCGCGTGGCGCGCGTCATGACGGGGAACCGTCACGCTGCCATCGGTTTCCTGGCCGACGGCCGGGTGGAAGACGGCCTTCGGGAAGCGGTCGGGCCCCTGTCCCGATTGATCCCCCTGGCGATGCGCGATGACAATGCGGCCGTCGAGCGGGCTATACAGCAGGTGGTCGAGAGCCTGGCGGAGGGCCGGGAATGGCAGGAGCTCTTCGCTCTCGACCACTTCGCCGGCGGGCGAGCTTGGCTCGACTACTTCCCGTACTGCTTCGAATACGTCGCACGGCCCCAGGCCAACGATCTCTTGTTCGAAGCGCAGTGGGACGAAACCGACGATGATCGTTATCTGATGTTCCTACGCTGCGAAGAACGCGACGACGAACTGCGGGTCGTGCTCCGGTCGCGGGACCCTGAAGCGGATGCAGAGGCGCTTCAGGTCCTGATCGAGCGATGGTTCGGCGTGCTGACCCGATGCCTCGAGCGGCCGGAACTGCCGGTCAACGAGCTGGCTGTCCTAACATCGCGCGAGCGCGCCGCGCTTCCGTGGCAAGGAACGGCCGGCGATGCCGACGGGACGGTGCACGAGGCGCTCAGTCGCGCGTGCGACCGGTACGGCGACCGAACGGCGGTTTCCTTCAGGGGCGTCGAGCTGACGTTTTCGAAGCTGGAATCACTTGCCAGCGCGCTGGCCGCGCTGCTGCCGCCGACGCCTCCGGAAGCCGTGATTGCTGTGCAGGCAGAACGTTCGCCCGAACTGCTGATCGCCCTATTCGCAATCCTGAAGGCCGGCGCGGCGTTCCTCCCGATCGATCCACGGTTGCCGGAGACGCGGCGGCGTCAGCTGGCGCAGGATTCCGGGGCCACGCTCATCCTGAGCGATCGGACCTGGCAGGTTGAGGATGGCGGGTACGAGGTGGTGGACTTGGCCGCCGCGTGCGCCGCGGCGCGATCGGCGCGGCCGGGAAGACTCAACACGCGCGTCCACCCCGATCAACTCGCGTACGTGCTCTACACGAGCGGCTCAAGCGGCAAGCCGCAGGGCGCCGCCATATCGCACCGATCCGTTTTGAATCTTTGGGGCGGGTTGAACGAAGCCATCTCCGAGCTCGCCGAACCACGCCGAGTAGGGATGAATGGACCCATCTCGTTCGACACGTCCATCAAGCAGCTCGTTCAGCTGCTGTCGGGACACACGATCGTGCTCATTCCCGAGGCCACGCGGCTGGATCCAGCTGATTTCTGGACGCACATGGCCGCCGAAGAGATCGAGGTTGTCGACTTCACGCCTTCCCATCTCGTTCGTTTGCTGGGCCAGGGGGCGCGGCAGCGCGCGCTGCCGCGAGTGGCGTTATTAGGTGGAGAATCGCCACCGGAGGAGTTGTGGACCGGTTGCGCCTTTGAGCGATGTTATAACCTGTACGGCCTGACCGAATGCGCTGTCGACAGCATTGTCGGTCCAATCGCCCCAGGCCTACCGGTCGCGACGCTCGGAAAGCCGCTTCGCAATACCGGAGTCGCCCTGGTCGATCACCGCCGAACGCCGCTGCCCGACGGCGTCGAGGGCGAGCTGATTATTTCGGGCATGGGGCTGGCGCGGGGCTATTTCGGGTCTGCGTCCCGAACGGCGGAGCGGTTCATCCCCAATCCTTTCGGCGACGGAAACCGCGCGTTCACGACCACGGACGTGGCCCGGAAGAGAGGCGATGTTCTGCAGTACGTCGGCAGAAGCTCCAACGTCGTCAAGATCCGAGGCCGTCGCGTGTCCCTGAAAGGCGTGCAGAACGAGATCGAGGCGATGCCTGGCGTTGCCGAGGCGATTGTTGCCAAACGGCCGACGGGTATCGACATGGCGGAGCGCATCGTGGCCTGGGTTGTGCCGACGGCGGCGGGCGCGCCGGTCGTGGATGGCTTCGTCCGGTACGCCTACGAGGATCTGTTCGTGGCCGGATTGAACCGTCACGAGACGACGTTCCTCTGCCGCGAAGTGTTCGAGCGGAGCGCGTACCTGCGGCACGGCCTGTCGCTGCCCGAGGGCGCATGCGTATTTGATGTCGGGGCGAACATCGGAGTCTTCTCGCTGCAGGCGCATCTGTGCTCGCCTGGAGCGCGGATCTTCGCATTCGAGCCCAACCCCGATGCTTACAGGTGCCTGCTGGCGAATGTTCGCATCTTCGGCTTGTCTGGAGAGTTCCTCTGTGTTGGCCTGGGAAGCCACAAAGGACAGGCGGAGTTCACCGCCTACGACGGCTTGTCGCTGCTCTCCGGCTTTCACGCCGATCGAGAGGCCGACCTCGCCGTCGTCCGCGAATACCTTCGCCACCAGCAGCTGCAGATGGGCGCCGGTGAGACGGAACTGCTAGAAGACCTGCTGAAGAATCGGTTAGAGGCGCGCTGGACGAAACGGCCGGTGACGACCATCTCGGACGTGATCCGGCAACACGCGATTGACGCGATCGACTTTCTCAAGATCAACGTCGAAAAGAGCGAGGATGAGGTCCTGGAGGGCGTTCGCCGCGAGGACTGGGCGAAGATTCGACAGGTAGCTTTGGAAGCGCACAACGTCAACGGGCGGCTTGACGACATCATAGACTTGCTTGAGCGGCGCGGATTCAGCGTGACGACCGAGAAGGACTGGTCGCTTCCCGGCGCCGAGTCGATTAACTATTACGTTTATGCATCGCGCAGCGGCGTGTCCCGGCTGCCGGCGCCCGCCGTCCGCCGGAGCAGCGCTCCGCCGCCGCTGACGCCCCCTGACATCAAAAGGGCCCTAGCCGCCCGATTGCCGGACTACGAAGTGCCTGAGCGCGTGCTCATGATCGAGCGCATGCCGCTGAACGACCACGGCAAGGTGGATCAGGCCGCGCTGGATGAGCTACTCGCGCAGCCCGACATGAGCGGACGTCCGGAGCCACCGCGCACGCAGCTTGAAGCACAGCTCCTGACGGAATGGCAGGAGATTTTGGGGAGGGACGACATCGGCGTCGAAACTAATTTCCTGGATGGCGGCGGCGACTCGTTTTCGATTATGCGACTGAATCTTCGGATCCGGCGCCTGCTGGGCATCGATGTATCGGTCGTCGACATGTTTAGGCACTCTAGCGTCCGGCAACTCGCCAACGTTCTTGAGTGCCAGGCTACTGAGCGGGATGTTGCCGGCATCGTCTGACATGAGCGCGGGCAGCCGCCACGAGCCGCTCGCCATCATCGGTATGGCGGGACGGTTTCCGGGGGCGCGCGATGTGCGGGCGCTCTGGACCAATCTCTGCCGCGGAATCGAGTCGGTCGAGAGCTTGTGTGACGAGCAGTTGCTGGCCGCGGGCGTGACGCGGGAGATGTTGTCGAACCCCGCACACGTCCGTGCGAGAGCGATAGCGGAAGGGCTAGATCATTTCGACGCCGAATTCTTCGGAGTAAGTCCGCGCGAGTCGGAGATCATGGACCCGCAGTTGCGTCTTGGGCTCGAGACCGTGTGGGAGGCGCTCGAGGACGCCGGGTTGGATCCGACGCGCGACGGCGCGGAGATCGGCGTGTTCATGGCGGCGAGTCTCAGCTCATACCTCTTGAACAATCTGCTTCCGAACCGCTCGCTGATCGAGCGCGTGGGAGCCGAGCGATTCCTGATCCTCAACGACAAGGATTTCTATCCGACGACAATCTCCTACCGGCTCAATCTGCAGGGGCCGAGCGTCAGCGTGGGCACGGCATGTTCGTCGTCGCTGGTCGCCGTGCGCCTGGCCTGCCAGAGCCTGATTGCAGGCGAATGCCGCATCGCGATCGCTGGCGGCTCGTCGGTTCATGTGCCATTCGGGCGCGGCTACGAGTACACCAAGGACGGCATCTACTCTCCGGACGGGCGCTGCCGTCCCTTCGATGCGGCTGCGCAGGGGACGGTCGGCGGGGACGGCGCGGCGTTCGTCGTGTTGAAGCGCTATCGAGACGCGATCGGCGATCGCGACCGCATTCACGCGCTCGTGCTGGGCGGGGCCTTGAACAATGATGGGAGCGCGAAAGCAGGATTCACCGCTCCGGGCGTACGTGGCCAGTCGGCGGTGATCCGGGCGGCGCTCGCCAACGCCGGCGTAAATGCGGACGAAATCGGGTACGTGGAGGCGCACGGTACGGGCACCACTCTCGGGGATCCAATCGAGTTCGCGGCGCTGACGGAAGCATTTCGGGAAGACACGCAGCGCAGCAACTACTGTGCGCTCGGCTCGTTGAAGGCGAACGTCGGCCACCTCGATGCGGCGGCTGGCGTAGCCGGCTTGATCAAGGCGGCCCTGGTGGTTCGAGACGGCTTGGCGCCGCCAGCCGTAAACTTCGAGACGCCGAATCCGCACATTGATCTTCCCGCGAGTCCATTCTTCATAAACACAACGCTGCGCCCGTGGTCCGGGGACGGACGGCCGCGCCGCGCCGGCGTCAGCGCATTCGGCGTGGGCGGCACCAACGTTCACATTATCGTCCAGGAGGCGCCGGCAGACGTTCCGCGAGCTGACGGCGAGGGGCCCTGGATTTTTCCGATTTCGGCGCGGTGCGAGCGCGATTTCCGCGAAGTCGCCGAGCGGCTGCGAGATGAGTTGACGGGAGATCATTTGCTCGGGGATATGGAGTTCACGCTCGGACGCGGCCGAAAGGTGTTCCAGGTACGCCGTGCGTTCGTCGGTTCCACGAGCGAGGAACTGGCCGGCCTTCTTGCCGTAGCAGCCCCAGGCCCGGCGCCGGAGCGCCCGCCAGCCCTGCGATTCTTCGCTCCACCAAGAGGCTCAGCGCCGGAGGCGATCGGGCGTGATCTGTTCGCGCGCGAAGGTCACTTCCGCCGAGCGGCGCTACAGTGCCTCGATCTCGTGCAGGATCGCCGCTGCGCCGAACAGCTTCTTCGATCGTTCGAAAACGCGGATGGTGAAGGCGGGGCCACGACCCCCGGCGCCGGAACGGTTCGCGAGTTCGTTTTCCAGTACGCCCTGGCGACGATGATGACGGATTGGGGAGTGAAGCCCGATGGGATCTTCGGTCTCGACGTGGGCGAACTAGTGGCGAGGAGCCTCTCCAGGTCACTCGATCTCGCCGACGCGCTGTCGCTCGCCTGCCAGCTGGACGGCGAGCGACCGACCGATCGCGCCCTGCTGGTGAAGCTGTCGGAGCGAGACCTCGCCGCCATCCTTCCGCAGCACGTCTCAATCGCGGCGGTCTGCGCGCCGGAGGTCTCGGTGATCGAGGGTCCGGCCGCTGTCGTCGAGCCTCTTCACGCAATGTTCGCCCAGGCTGGTGTCGCGAGCAAGTGGCTCAGACATTCACCGTCGATTGCCTTAACCGCCCTGGGGGGCGCGCCGGAGGGGATGCCGTCCAAGCGTGGAGGTCCGCAGGTCGGGATCGTCGAGGCGCTGCAGAGCTCCGCGCGCGAATCGGCGCTGTGGATCGAGCTCGGAACAGGACGGACGCTCGGCGCATTGCTCCGCAGGAACGGGCTCGGGCCGGCAGCGGCGCTGCCGGGGCTGAGCGCACGTCCGCACGTGGCGGAATCGGCGCGCGCGCTGGAGTGGCTGGCGGCGCTGTGGGAGCGCGGCGTCGAGGTGGATTGGGCCAGCGTGTTAGAGTACCGTGGTGGTCGTATCTGCTCGCTGCGCACGTATCCGTTCCAATCGCGACGGCACTGGATCGATCCCCTAGATCACCCCAACACTTGCAAGCAGGACGAGAGCAGAGACGAGGCGAGTATCCTGAGCCACCAGGAGCTGGAGCGCGTCGAGCGCGCGGCGCTCCAGAGGCGTGGACCCATAACGGACATGCCGGAGGCGCTCAGAGAAGGACTTGACCGGCTGGTCATCGATATCGGCGCCGGCTACTTGCTCGGCCGTGGGATCGGGGACGGAACACACTGGGACTTCAATGACCTTGCCAGCCATCTCGGGGTGCTGCCCAAGTTCCGCCGCTGCCTGGAATATTTGATTCACGTGTTAAAAGAGGAGGGGCTTGTCTCCCCGGAGGGCGATTGCCTCGTCTTCAGATTGCGCGCCGCCTCCGCTCCGGGGCTGAGCGACAGCTTCCGCGCGCTGCAGGAACGTTTCCGCGAATATAAAGGTCTGATCGCGCTGGTCGAGCATTGCGCTCGCCACCTGCCGGACGCGTTGACGAAGGACCAAGGCGGGCTGATGGCGCTCTACCCGAACGGCAGCGACGAGCTGATCCGCGCCTCGATGGCCGAGACGGCGAGTTACGGGGCGCTACCTTTGTGCGTCGAGACGTTGTGTCGGTGGGTGGCCGAATACCGTGTTCCGTCGCTCTCACGCCGGGTGCGGATTCTCGAGGTCGGGATGGGGCAGGGGAACCTCACGTGGAACATCGCGCCGCTGCTTCGCGATGCGGATGTCGAATACGTCGCCACCGACGTTACGAAGGCGATGATAATGGATGCCGAGAAGCGCGCGCGGCGGGAGCGGATCCCATGGATGAAGTTCCAGCTCTACGACCTCCGCCGCGAGCCGGCCGGTCAGGGGTTTGAGCCCGGCTCGTTCGATCTAATTCTTGGGCTCGACGTCCTGCACGTGGTCCCGAAACTGGCGGAGACGCTCGCGCGCCTGCGGCGCCTGCTTGCGCCCGGCGGCGCCCTCGGCGTGATCGAATCGACGAACATGGATCGCTGGCCGAACCTCATCTGGGGCCTCACCGAGGGATGGTGGGCGTTCGAAGATCGCGAGCGCGGGCCGTTGATGTCCGCCGAGCGCTGGCAGGCCGTGTTGAGGGCCGCCGGTTTTGCCGACGTCACCCTCGCGCCGCAGACGACTGAGCCGAAAGATTGCGCCCTGCTTCTCGCTGAGGGCGAGTGGCGTGAGGAGGACCGGCGCGCGCGCGAACCCGAAGCCCCGGTCGTGCGGTGGGTGGACGCTCCCCCGAAGCGTGACGACATCGGCTCCTGGTTCTACGCGCCGATGTGGGAGCAATGGACGCCTCCAGCGCCGAACGGCGCGCCGCCGAGCCAGCGATGGCTCCTGTTCGCGAACGACGAGCCGGTGTCGGCGGCAATGGAGCGAGCCTTGCGCGACGCGGGCCAGCGCGTCGTGGTCGCGCGCCAGGACGCTGCGCCGGGGCGCCGGGGCCCTTGCGATTACAGAATCCGGGCGGATCGGCCCGAAGATTACACTACACTCGTCGACGACTTGATGGCCGATGGGGGCATCGACGGAATCCTACACGCCTGGACGGTGCGGCCAGCGATTGTGTCAGATACACTCCATCGGATCGCGTCCGACCATGCGGAAGGGGTCCACAGCCTTCTCTTCTTGATGCAGGCGCTGGGGCGGTCGAACGTGACGGCTCCGCTCCGCCTCTGCATCGTCGCGAACAACACTCAGGAGGTCGGCGGCGGCGACCTGCTTCGCCCCGTGCAGGCTTCACTAAAGGGCGTCGCCAAGATCATTCCGCAGGAGTATCCGAACGTTCGATGCGTTCACGTCGACCTGGATGGGCGGCAGGCGTTCGATAAGGCGGACGCCGGCAGGCTGGTCGCCGTTCTTCAGAGCGACACACTGGAGCGGTTTCTCGCGAGCCGGGACCATCAATGGTTCCGACCCGATTTTGCGCCGGCGCAAGCGGCGGCAGTAGCCGCGGCGCCGAGCCTCCGGGAGCGGGGCGTGTATCTGATCACCGGTGGCCTGGGCGGTGTCGGTTTGGCATTGGCGGAGTGCCTGGCGCGAGAGGCGCGTGCGCGGCTCGTCCTGCTTGGCCGTACCGGCATGCCGCCCCGGTCGGAGTGGAAGCGCTACGAGGCCGTGTCGGGAGTGATCGGCGATCGAGTGCGCCGTATTGAGCAGATCGAGGCGCTCGGCGCGGAGGTGTTGGCGCTCGCGGCGGACCTGGGCGACCGCCGGCGGATGGAACAGGTGTTGCGGGAGGCGGAAGAGCGATTCGGCCCTATTCAGGGCGTCATACACGCGGCGGCGGTCGCGGACACCGCCGGAGTGATGCAGCGCCGAAGCCGACGCTCGATCGAGCGTGCGATGGCGGCGAAGGTCCAGGGGGCGCTCGTGCTTGACGCATTGCTGGCGAACCATCCACTCGATTTCTTCGTGCTCTGCTCGGCGCTCGGGGCGACCGTGTACAATCTAAAATTCGGGGAGGTCGGCTATGTCGCAGCCAACGACTTCCTGAACGCGTACAGCCATTATCTGCGATCCACTCGCGGCGTTTCAGCGATGACCATCAGTTGGACGGACTGGCTGGAAGTCGGCATGGCGGCGGAAGCGCTGACGCGTCTAGGACAGGCCCGCGAAGAGGCTGGCGACGTAGACCATCCGCTGTGGGAACGCCGCAGGCAGACGGAAAACGCGACCGAGTACAACGCGCGCGTACACGCCGCCGCGCACTGGATATTTTATGGACACCGCATCGCGGGCTGTCCCACTCTGCCTGGAACCGGAACGATCGAGCTGATCGCGTCGGCTTATTGCGCGGAAAACGGTTCGCTGGGTTGTGAGATTCGCAATTTGTCGCTGCTGTTTCCGGTCGCAGTGGAAGAATGGCGAGCCGCCGATCTCCGTCTGACGATCGAGGCGCGCGGCGACGCCTCCCGGTGCACGCTGTCGTCGACCGACGATTGCGGGCAGGAAACCACCCATGCGACCGGCTTCGTCGGTCGCCTTGTGTCCGGCGCCGACCGGTTGCCGCTCCCGATCGACGCGATTCGCGCGCGTTGTTCCCGGTCTCTGTCCTTCGCCGCTGGCGAGCGCCAGCGCCCTTCCGTTGGCATCGAACACTCGAACGGAATCGACCTGGATGCGCGGTGGGACGTAGTTCGACAGGTGTGGCTCGGCGCCAACGAAGGCCTGGCCCGGCTGGAGCTTGGCGCCGAGTTCACCGCGGAGCTGCGCGAATTTCGATGGCACCCGGCCCTCCTCGACAGCGCGGTGGCTTTCCTGAACCACGTGATCGCCGTCCCCGGAGCCCGTTACCTGCCGATCGGCTATGAGCGGATCCGGCTTCGCGGCCCGCTCGAACCAGTTTTGTACAGTCACGGCCGCTGGACGGCCTCGGCGAATCGCGGCGGCGAGATGCTCCGTTTCGATTTCATGATCGCAGACGCCACAGGCGGAGTGATCGCCGAGATCGACGGGCTCACGGTCCGTCGCGTCTCTCCGGCTGCCGTTGCCGAAGTCCCCGCCCGTCCGGTCAGTCATCGACTTGAGATAGGCCAGCCGGGAATGCTATCCACGCTTGGGTTCCGGCGGTTCGTCGCACCGGAGCCGCCGCCCCGACACGTCGAGATTGAGGTGATGGCCGCCGGCCTCAATTTCAAGGAAGTGCTGACGGCGCTCGGACTCATCGACCGCGGGCGTCCGTTCGGCCTCGAGTGCGCAGGGATCGTGACGCGTGTGGGCGCGGACGTCCTGAGATGGAAGCCGGGCGACGAGGTAATCGGCTTCGGCGCGCAGTGGATGATGCCGCTGGCTTGCGTGCCCGAGACGTGGCTGCAGAGCAAGCCGGCCGCGCTCGGCTTCGAGGAAGCGGCCACCGTGCCGGTCGCATTTACCGTCGCCTACCACGCATTGGTTCACGAGGCCCGATTGCGGCGCGGGGAGACGGTCCTCATTCATTCCGGCTGCGGAGGTGTCGGGCTGGCGGCGATTCAGATAGCGCGCCGCCTCAGCGCGCGGATCATGGCCACCGCCGGAACAGAAGCCAAGCGCGCGTTCCTGCGCAACATTGGGGTGGAATGTGTCAGCGATTCTCGCACACCAGACTTCGCCCGCGATGCGCTGGCGTGGACGGGCGGACGAGGCGTGGACGTTGTCCTAAACTCGCTGGGCGGCGACTTGCTCGACCATGGACTGGACGCGCTCGCCCCTCGTGGCCGGTTCGTCGAGTTGGGGCGCCGGGATCTGGCCGAGAACCGTTCGATCGGAATGCAGCGCCTGGCCAAGGGCTTGCAATTTCTGCCGGTTCTGCCGGATCCGAACGATCCGGCGTTCGCCGAGGCATGGAGCGAGGTGATCCGGCTCTTTCTCGACCGTGAGCTGACGCCGCTGCCATACCACAGTTTCGGCGCCGAGCGGATCGCCGAGGCTTTCGAGGAGATGTCCAAAGGGGAGCACGTCGGCAAGCTCGTCCTGGCGCCCAACGGCGTTTATCCGCCGGTTTCCTGGCACACCCGCGCGGGGGCGCGCGGTGAGATGGATTCGGTGGTTCGCTCGCTCGTGCAGGGAATGACGCCGACCGAGGGCGCGGAGGCCTTCCGGCGCGCGCTGGCGCTGGGTCTACCGGAAATCCTGGTTTCGACCCAGGACCTGAACGCGATGCTTCGGCAGCAGGAGATCGTTTCGGAGCATGGGCACGAGGCATTCTGGTCTGTCCGGAAGCGCCGTGTAGAGCGAGGCGACGACACGCGAGGCGCCGCGACGGGCGTTCGGGAACGCCCTGACGCCGGCCTGGAGGCAGACGTTGACGCCCGATTGCGGGACATATGGCAGGATCTGCTCGGCGTCGCCGACATCGGGCCCGACGACGACTTCTTCGATCTGGGCGGCGACTCGCTCATCGCCGTCCGGATGATCGAGCGCATGAAGAAAGCGCTCGACGTAGAACAGACCCTGGAGAGTCTGTTCGAAGCGTCAACCTTTCGTCAGATGTCCGATTTGATTCGATCGGCCCATGCGCGCCCACCAGCAGTTTGAAGATGTACGCCCAGCAACGAAGACTATTGAGCGCGGGTCAGGAGCGCCTTTGGTTCCTGCAACAGTTCAATGCCGCGAGCGGCGCCGGCGGCTTGTACAACGAGCATGCCTCGGTGCGTTTCGACGGTCCGTTGAACGTGCCGGCGATGCACCAGGCCCTCGGCGAAGTGGCGCGAAGGCACGAGAGCCTGCGGTGGGTGATCGAGAGCGAGCGCGGGTCGTATGTGGCGGTTGCGCGCGACGAGCCGTTCGAGCGGTGCGTGCTGACGTTCGACCTGGAAGCGATCGCCGATCCTGCCGAACGGGAGCGTACTTACCGGCGCTGCGCGACCGAGGTGGCCCGGGAGCCTTTTGACCTGGCGACCGGCCCGCTGTTTCGCATCGCCTTGTTCCGCCTGTCCAAGCGCGAGCTTGCGATGGCCGTTGTGATGCACCACATCATCACGGACGCGTGGTCGATGCACATCCTTGTGGAGGACCTGTGTAATGCATACTCCTCAATCTCAGTCGGGCGGCCGATAGCTGGCGGAGAGGTCGACTACAGCGACGCGCCGGACACCGGTCTGGAACACGGCGATGCCGCGACGCTTGAACAACTGACCTACTGGACGACGAAGCTGGCAAACGCCCCGCCGTCCGTTTCGCTCCCGACGCATCGTCCCCGCCCCGACCCGCGTACGTTCGCGGGGGCCAAGCAGTACTTCACACTACACGATGAGGCGATCGCGCCGATGAGAGCGCGCATGCGGGAGGAGCGTGTCACACGGTTTATCCTCTTGCTCGCCCTGTGGAACGCGTACCTGGGAGCGAACGCCGGCCGCAGGGACCTGGTGGTCGGCGTGACGACGGCGGGCCGCGACCGTAATGAGGCCGAGCGCCGTCTCGGATTTTTCGCGAACACGGTGGCGCTCCGGACCGAGTTCAGCGTCTCGGATTCGTTCCGCCAATACCTGAGACAGGTACGGGCCGTGGCGCTGGAAGGGCTCGATCACCAGCAGATCCCGTTCGAGCGTGTCGTCCAGGAGTTGCGGCTCCCGCGGTCGGCGAACCGGCAGCCGCTCTTTGAAGTCATGTTCGTGTACGTGAACACCGCCGTCCTCGATCTCGCGATCCCAGGCGTGAACGTCCGCCTGACACCCGAGGACATCACGCTCGGGCTGACCAAGTTCGATCTGGTCCTTTGCTTCTGGGAGCGGGGAGCGGGAATTCAGGGCCTGATTGATTACTCGACCGAACTGTACGACGGCCCTGAGATCGGCGCGCACATCGCGCGCTTCCAGACATTTGCGGCGCGCGCGGTCGCCGATCCGGATCGGGCGATCGACGAGTTGGTTCCAATCGAGCGCGTCCCCAGGCGGGTCATCGAGGACCTGCGTTCCGCTTCGTTGGCAGGATGAGCAATGTACAAACCTGATGAAATTGAGATGCGCGCTCCGGACTGCGTTGTGATCGGCCACAACGAGCCGCAGTTCGAGCAGTATGAGGCTTGGGTGCGCAGGGCGTACGGCGTCGAGTCGGAGGCGTACCGCGATCTGCGATTCAATTTCATAGACGTGGGCGGAAGAAAGCGGACCTACGTGGACCTGCTGAATGATACTCGCCCCACGGAGGGCCAGCCGCCGTATCAATCCGGAGACATCCCCCACATGGCCGCGGCTTATCTGACCCAGTTTCTGCGCAGAACCGGGTTTCTCGCTGAGTTCGTTACCTTGTTCCAGTCGGAGAGCGCGCGCCTGAAGGAGCTGCTGTCACGGAAGCCGCGGTGCGTTGCGATCACGACGACCCTTTACGTCGTGAACGGACCGGCGACCGAGGTCGTGAATTTCGTCAGGGAGCATGCCGGCGACGCGGCCATCGTCGTAGGCGGTCCGCTGGTCGCGAACCATAGCCGGAACTACACGGGCGGAGCGTTGGAGGCGGCGCTGCGGGATCTCGGCGCCGATTACTACGTCATCGAGTCTCAAGGCGAGGCGACCCTCGCGTCTCTCATGAAGATACTACGCGACGGCGGGGATCCGGCTGAGGTTCCGAATCTGGCATTCTTCCGCGACGGCCGGTTCGTGCGAACGCCTCCGGTACCGGAGAACAACGACCTTTCCGCCAACGGGATCGACTGGCGGCAACTCGTGGCGCCTGGCGAGACGCACACCATCCAGACCCGGACGGCCCGCAGTTGCGCGTTCTCATGCGCCTTCTGCAATTACCCGACGCGAGCCGGAAAGCTGGCGATGATGGACATTGAGGCGGTCGGCCGCGAACTCGAGAGTATTCGGGCGATTGGGGCCGTCGAAAACGTCATCTTCATCGACGACACGTTCAACGTGCCGGTTCGCCGCTTCAAAGAGCTGTGCCGGATGATGATCCGCGAGCGGTTTCCGTTCAATTGGTTCTCCTATTTCCGCGGCTCGAACGCAGACGAGGAGGCGATTGACCTGATGGCTGAGAGCGGATGTAAAGGCGTCTTTCTGGGCATAGAGTCCGGCTCCGCGTCGATGTTGAAGAACATGGTGAAGCACGCCGAGCCCGCGCAGTACGTCTGGGCGGTCGACAGGCTTCGATCCGCCGGCATTCTCACCTTCGCGTCCTTTATTGTCGGCTTTCCGGGCGAGACGGCGGAAACTGTGGAGGCTACTCGCGAGTTAGTGCAGCGGGTCCGTCCGGATTTTTACCGCGCGCAGCTCTGGTACAACGAGCCTGGAACGCCGATCCGAATGCAGCAGGATGCGTATCGCATCGAGGGAGACGGGTTTGTCTGGCGACACAAGACCATGTCGAGTCTTGAAGCGATGGATCACATCGACCAACTCTTTCTCTCGATCTCCGAGTCGGTCTGGCTACCGCAATGGTCATTCGATTTCTGGATCATTCCGTATCTTTTCGGGCGGGGCATCACGCGGGCGCAGTTCGAGGCCTGGATGCGCCATGCGAACGAACTGCTGCGTCTCGAGATCGCGGGCATCGACGGTCCCAGACGTGAGGCCCTTCAGGGAAGCCGGCTTCGGCAGATGTCTCAACTGATGGCCGAGCAGAGTCGGCCTATCGACCTACCCCTTGTATCGTGACCTGTGGACCGCGTGATGAATACTATTTCTGATCCCGGCGCGCCAGACACCATCGGCGCGTTGGAGCGATTTTGGGTCGACACCCTGAGCCAGCTCATCGTGACGCCGGCCGTGCCGCCCGATTATTCCCGCCCGGCCGGGGCGCCGCAGGTCCCGCCGCACGAAATCGACCTGCAGGTTCCGGCGGCCATATCGGCGGCCGCGCTGCTGGCGGCCGAGGCCAGGCCGTCGTGGGTCTTCGCCCTGGTGGTGACAGCGTGCAAGGCGCTGGTCCATCGGCAGTCAGGCGCCGATCAGGTGTGCGTCCTGACACCCGTGATGGCTGCCGACCCAGGCCAAACGGGCACCAATCGGTGGCTCGCGGTGAGGACCGAGATCGACTCTGATGCGACGGTCAGCGAGCTTTTCGAACATGTCGGGAACAACCTTGCCGGCGCGTTTGCGCACCAGGAGTTTCCCTTCGCGAGGGTCCTCGAGTTTTTAGGCCGGGCATGGCCGCCAAATCGCGCGCCGCTCTCTGATCTCGCCGTCGCTTTCGAGGGCATCAGCCGCATGGACGTGCTCGGAGACGTGGCGAGCGACCTGACGATCGTCGGTTCGATCGAGGACGCTGCGCTGCGTTTGCGTCTCGCGTACCGCGGCGACCTGTTCGCCGCGGAGACGATTATGGGCTTCGGACAGCGCCTCGTTCGCGTCCTGGAATTGATGCTCGAGTCGCCGCGCTCGCGCGTGCGCGAGGTGCGCCTGCTGAGCCCGGAGGAAGAAGCTGAGGCGATCGCGCGCTTTACGGCGCGGGACTTCCGGACCCTGCCCGAATGCCGGGTCGAGGAACTGGTGGAGGTTGTCGCGCGGTCGATGCCGAACGAGGCGGCGTTCATCCACGGACCGACAACGCTCAAGTACGGCGAACTCGTGGGACAGGCGCGAGCATTTGCGGAGACGCTACGGCGCGCCGGCGTGCAGCCAGGCGACCGGGTCGCGATCGCTCTCGACTTGGGAGTGGCCGTGCCCGTTGTGCTGCTAGGAACGCTCTTCTGCGGCGCGGCGTTCGTGCCTCTGGACCCACGTCATCCGGTCGCGAGGCTGCAATCCATCGTGAAGCAGGTCGAGCCGGCCGTGATGGTGGCCGAAGCTCGTCTTGTTGGCCGGTTTGAGGAGCATGTACGGGTGATCGAGTGGAATCCTGCGTCGCTGCCCGACGCAGGTGTGACCGCGCCCGTCGATCTGAACCCAGGCGATAATCGCGCGCTCGCGTACGTGATGTTCACGTCCGGCTCGACGGGCGAGCCCAACGGCGTGTCGGTGTCGCATCGATCTCTAGTGAATTACCTGCTGTGGGCGAAGGAATTTTATCTGGGTGGCGAACGTCCGGTCTTCTCGCTGTTCAGCTCGATCGCCTTCGATCTGACTCTGACATCGGTGTTTCTCCCGCTAGTGTCTGGCTCTTCGACCGTTATCTTCGCCGCCGATGTCGTCGACATGAACGCCATTTTTAGCGATCCGCAAGTGGAGGTAGTGAAGGCGACGCCAAGCCATTTGAAGCTGTTGAGGCCGGCCGACGTTCGCGGATCAGGTGTGCGCCTCCTGATCGTGGGGGGCGAGGCGTTCGACTGGGGACTGGCCGCCTCGCTGAAGGAGGCGCTCGGCGCCAACGCCGCCATCTTCAATGAGTATGGTCCCACCGAAGCGACGATCGCATGCATGGCGCACCGGTTCGAGGGCGGCGACCGTCCGTCCGGCGCCGTACCGGTCGGGCGGCCGATCTGGAACACGGGCGTCTATCTTGTCGACAGCGAGCGGAACCCGGTACCGGCGTGCTCGGTGGGACATCTGTGGATCTCCGGTCAGGCGGTTGCGGAGGGGTACTTCCAGCGGCCCGAACTCACCAGGGAACGCTTCGTGGACGATACGTTCGTGCCCGGCAGTCGGATGTACGCCACTGGCGATCGAGCGCGCTACGACGCGTCCGGGAACCTGTACTTCCTCGGGCGCGACGACGATCAGGTCAAGTTCAACGGCGTGCGCGTCGAGCTCAACGAGATCCGCTCGGCGCTCGGCCGCTTGCCGCGCGTCCGCGGCGGCGTTGTCCGCATCCTCGAAGATGAAGGGCAAAACCAGATCATGGTCGCCTATTACGTGTCGCGACAGCCGATCGATGTGTCGATTCTGCGGGCCGGCCTGATGGAACTGCTGCCATTGGAGATGATCCCGAACCTCTTCTTCCGTATGGCGAAGCTGCCGCTGACGTTGAACGGGAAGGTCGATGTGGGCCGCCTTCCGGGCCTGGAAGAAGTCCGCGCCGCAGCTCCGCAAGTGTTCGTGGCGCCGCAGACGCCGACGGAGAAGGCCGTCGCGGCCGTGTGGAGTGAGGTCCTGGGCGTGGGCGAGATTAGCGTGCACAGCAACTTCTTCCAGCTCGGCGGCCATTCACTTCTCGCGAGCCAGGTCGTGTGGAAGCTCACCGAGCGGCTCGGCGTCGAGATGCCTTTACGGTTACTGTTCGACACCCCCACGATCTCACAACTGGCGCCGATCCTGGACAACTATCAGGGATGGGCGCCGCCAGCAGCGCCGCGTCGGCCGGCGCAGGACGACCTATCATGACTGACCATACAGAGAACCTGCGCCTATCGAGCGAGATGGTCTGGGCGCGCCTGCGCCCCGAGATTGGCGCCGCCGAGGACCGATCGCTGCTCCTCTACGTCCACATTCCGTATTGCACCACCAAGTGCTTGTTCTGCGACTGGGTGAAGGATATTCCGGCGCCTCGGCTGCGCGCCGGTGGATCGGCGAGAGGTCGGTACGTAGAAGCCCTGGCGCGGCAGATCCGCCATCACGGTCCACGCATCGTCGAGAGCGGCTACGCGCCACGGTTGATCTATTGGGGGGGCGGGACGCCGACCCGATTGGATGCCGAAGAAATAGCTGCGCTGGCGGGCGCGCTGCGCGAAACGTTCGACCTGAAGGCCGTCGAGGAATTCACGGTGGAATGCAGCCCCGAAACGGTGACCTCGGAGAAGCTTCGGACGATGGCTGTCGAGGGCGTCACCCGCTTGAGCATCGGGGCGCAATCTTTCGACGACGACGAACTGCGCCGGGCCGGCCGCGCCCATTCGGCGGCCGGGATTCGCGATGCAGTGGCCTGCGCGTACGCTGCCGGGTTCGACGACGTGAACATCGACTTGATCGCTGCTTTTCCGGGACAGACGCTGGAATCTCTGACCGCCACGGTGAGGCAGGCGCTCGCGCTCGAGCCGAACCACGTGACGGTCTACGTCTATCGCGCGACCGAGGGCACCGCCATGGCGGAACAGGTGCGCAAAGGACACCGCGAGGCCAACGACTACGGGTTGATGCTCGAAAGCTACTCGGCCGCCCGAGAGCTCCTGCAGGCGAACGACTATCACGAGTATGCGATCGGCTACTTTGCGAGAAACACGTCGCGCCCGTGTCGCGCCGACCAGTACTATTTTTCTATCGAAGGGGACTATTTCGGATTCGGAGGCGGAGCGCATTCGATCTTCGGGCGCCATTATTTCGAGAACGAAGGCGGACAGCAAGACACGTTCGTCAATGACCCGCTCGGGTTCTCGTGCTGCGAGCGATTCTCCGAGAGGAATCTCCAAAGACTGTTTACGTCGGTGACCCAGACGTTGTGGATCCCAGACGGTCTCAGCTTCGAGCGGTTCGAGCGGCTGTACGGCCTCCCCTTCGATGCCGTCGCCGCGCATCCGCAAGTACGATCCTTCATGGGGTACTACGAAATGTGCGGCGCCAAATTCGAGCGCACCGAGACTCACCTCCGCGTTACTCCTGACACGGTGGCGCCGGCGTACATCCGCGCGCTGTCGTTATATGGCACTCAGAACGAGGGACGGCGGCGCAACCGCGAGACGACACTCAACATCATTCGCGCCTGATGGGCTCGCAGACCGGCGCGCCGGTTTTGATTTGCCATTGCCATGCTAACAATCACTCAAGAGACAATCTCCTCGATGCCGCGCACTGATCTCCCTGCGTCGTCGCCAACGGTCGAGCTATCGCTCGCTCAGGAGCGGATGTGGTTTCTCGAGCAGTTCGAGCCGGGTGACATTGCGAATCAGTGTTCCACGATGGTCGAGCTCGCGGGCGCTCTGAATGTGTCGCATCTGCAACAGTGCGTGAACGAGATCGTCCGGCGGCATGAGGCGTTGCGCACGCGGTTCGTCACTCGCGACGGCCGTCCGCGGCAAGTGATCGAGGACTCGGCGGCGATCGCCGTTCGCCTGGTCGATCTAAGCTCCGTCGAAGCCGACGACGACGCCATCAAGCGGATGGCCGTGGAGTCGTTCCGGCAGTTCTCGCTCGATCAATTGCCGCTGATCCGGCTAACGCTATTTCGTTGCGCGCCCGCGCGGCACGTCCTTCAACTCACAGCCCACCACATCATTTGGGACGCATGGTCAGTCGGCGTGGTGTTGCGGGAACTGCTCGCGCTGCTCGACGACTACGGCGTGGGCCGTCCGAGCCAGCTCGACCCGCTGCGCGCGCAGTATCGCGACTTTGCCGACGCGGAACGGCGGGCCAGCGACGGACCGGCGGCAGAGAGCGAGCTGGCATTCTGGCGGGAACGACTGTCTGGCTTGACGCCGTTGTCGCTGCCGACCGATCGTCTGCGAGCCGGAGCGCCGACGTTTCGTCTCGGCTCCCATACCTTTCACTTTCCGGAAGGGCTCCTGGACGCAATCCAAACCTTCTGCAGCGACCGGCGCGTGACGCCGTTCATGTTCGTCCTGAGCGCGCTGCAGCTTTATCTCTCGTTTGTGTCGGGGCAAAAACGCGTCACCGTCGGCGTTCCGGTCGCGAACCGCGCCCGGCCCGAATGGGAAGGGCTGGCCGGATTGTTCATGAACGTGCTTGTGTTCAATTCGGACATCCGGGACGACGATTCGTACGAAGACTTTCTTGATCGTGTTCGCGACGACGCTTTGAGCGCTTACGCTCATGGCGCGTATCCCTTCTCCAAGGTCGTCGAGCAACTGCGCCCGGCCAGGACTGGGATCTCCGTTCCGCTGTTTCAGGTGATGCTGGTCTTCCTGAACGCGCCCACGCCAAGGCTGGATCTGCCGGGGTTGACCGCAACGCTCTGGTACGTCGAGGGCGTCACATCGAAGCAGGATCTGACGTTGACGCTCGGCGCCCAGGATGATCGGTTCTTCGCGGCCTGGGAGTACAACGCCGAACTCTTTCAGCCAACGACGATCCAGCGTTTCGCCCAGCAGTTCGCGCGCCTGCTCGAGGCGCTCGCCGACGGGCGTCAGCCTTCCCCGTCCCTGCTACTCACGGCGGAAGAGGAGGACAGGATTCGAGCGTGGAATGCAACCGACCGGCCATCATCGTTATGCGGAACGCTTGGCGCGCTGTTAACGCTCGACCATCCCGCGGACCGGATCGCGGTCCAGTGCGGCGACGAGCAGATGACGTTCGGCGCGCTGCGGGCGCGAGTGGCCGAATGGGCCGAACGGCTTAGAGCGAGCGGCGTCGGTCCTGAAACGCGCGTGGGCGTCCTGATGCCCCGTTTACCCGACTTGATTACCGGCATGCTGGCTGTGTGGGCGGCGGGCGGAGGGTACATCCCGATCGACGAGCGATGGCCCCTGCATCGTATCGCTGAGACGATCGCCGGCGCTGGCATTGAGCTGCTGCTGATTGCGGAAGGCACGCGCGCGCTGGCCGAGCGGCTGGCCGTGCGAAACCTCGACCTGAGCGAGACGGCGTCCGATGCGGCCAATGCAGATCGGAGCGCGGCCGCGATCGCGCCGTCGAACCTTGCCTACGCCATCTTCACCTCAGGCTCCACCGGGCGGCCGAAGGGGATTGAGGTATCGCGCGCCGCCGTGTGGAACCTCCTTGAGGCGATCGCGACGACCCTCCAGATGGACAACGCGGATGTGTTCTTGGCGGTGACGGCCATGTCGTTCGACATAGCGGTGCTCGAATGGGCGGCGCCGTTGATGACCGGCGGGCGCGTGGTGCTGGTGGAGCACGAGCGCGTCCGCGACCCGCACGAGTTGCTGGGCGAGATGGAGCGCCATCGACCCACGCGGATGCAGGCCACGCCCTCGTTGTGGCGCATGCTGGTGGACGAGGGATGGGCCGGGGATGATCGGCTGGACGTACTGTGTGGCGGGGAAGCGCTATCCGACGATCTGGCGTCCCGGCTGCTGGGGCGGTGTCGGAACCTCTGGAATCTTTATGGCCCGACCGAAACGACGGTCTGGTCGATGTGGGGACGCGTCGCAACGCCGACGCCGGACCTCGGCGCGCCAATCGCCAATACCACTGTTCATTTGCTGAGCCGCGACCTGGCGCCGGCGCCGGCAGGCATCGAAGCGGAGATCTTCATCGGCGGCATCGGCGTGGCGCGGGGATACTTGGATCAGCCGATGCTCACCGCCGAACGATTTCTCCCCGACCCGTTCAGCGCGAGGGCTGGCGCGAGGATGTACAGCACCGGCGACCTGGCCTGTCGGGAGAACGACGGGCGCCTGCGATTCCGATCGCGCGCCGACGGCCAACTGAAGGTGCGGGGCCTGCGCGTCGAGCCGGGTGACATCGAGGCGTGCCTGCGATCCCATCCTTTAGTGCGCGAAGCCGCCGTACGCCAGGCGATCGAGCGCGAGAAGGCTCCGCTCATCGCGTATCTGGTCCTGAATACGGCTGCCGCCGGGTTACAACACGCCGGCGCGGCGAGCGACGTCCTCCAGTGGGCGCGCGACCGGCTGCCCGATCACATGGTTCCGGCGCGTCTGGTCGTGATCGACGCGATGCCATTGACCACCTCCGGCAAAATCGATCGTGCGGCCCTGCCCATTCCCGAAGCGACAACCGAGCCCGATCGCGATGACAGCGATGCGCTCTGTCTCTCGCCACTCGATCAGGAGGCGCTGGCGGCGTGGGAGCAGAGCCTGGGACGGGCGCGGATTAACGCGCGCGACAATTTCTTCGACCTCGGCGGGAACTCGATAATCGCGGCGCAAGTCTGCATGTCGCTGACCCGGACGCTCGGCGTCCGCGTGCCGGTCCGGCTGATGTTCGAGTGCCCTGTGTTCGAGCTGTTCGCGGCCCGGCTGAGAGACTTGCGAGCTGGCGAGTGGGTCGAGCCGCTACCGCGGGTCGAGGCAGACCTCCGAAACAAGTTTGAGCCGTTCCCTCTAACTGACGTGCAAGAAGCTTATCTTCTGGGCCGTGGCCGCCTGTTCGACCTGGGAGAGGTCTCCACGCACTCCTACTTCGAGATCGACAGCGCTCGAATCGACGTGGACCGGTTCGAGCTGGTGTGGCGGAAGCTGATCCAGCGTCATGACATGCTTCGAGCGGTGTTCTCGTCGAACGGCGCGCAGCGCGTCCTATCTGAGGTTCCGCAGTATACGATCGACCGGGTCGACGCGAGCGGGCTTGACGAGGACGCCCGCGAGCGACGCCTGCAATCGATCCGCGATGAGATGTCACACGCTGTTCATCCCGCGGACGAGTGGCCGCTCTTCGAGATCCGCGCCACGCGTATCACCAAAGAGCTGACCCGGTTTCACGTTAGCGTAGACGCGCTCATCGCCGATGCGTTCAGCTCGGTCCTGCTCACCCGGGAGTGGGATGAGCTGTATCGCGAACCGGCGGCTGAGTTGCCTCAGCCGGAGATCGGCTTCCGCGATTACGTGCTCGCGAGCCGTGCGCTCGAAACAACCGAAACTTACCGCCGCAGCGAACAGTATTGGATTGACCACCTGGATCCCTCGCTGCGCGGGCCGGATCTGCCCGTCGTCCAGCAAGCGACGGAAACGCCCGCGAGGTTCGCCCGGCGGAGCGCGCGTCTGGCCCGAAGCGAATGGCAGACGATCCGCGCTACGGCGCTGAGGAACGGGCTTTCGCCAACGACCGTTGCCTTGACAGCGTTCGCCGAGGTTCTCGCGTTCTGGAGCCGTACCAAGCGGTTCCTTTTGAACATCACATTGTTCAACCGGCTTCCGCTCCATCCCGATGTTAACCGTCTTGTCGGCGACTTCACGTCCATCACCGTGCTGGAGGTGGACCGGCGGACAGCGGAGAGCTTCGCGACATCCGCCGCGAGGATGCAGCAGCGACTCTGGGACGATCTCGACCATCGTTTCTTCAGCGGCATTCGCGCGCTGCGCAATCTGCGACAGCGATCAGGCGCGGGCCCCGTGAACCTGGCGCCTGTGGTCTTCACGAGCACGCTCGGGATGAATGGCGGCGAACAGACGGCCGAGGCGTGGGGGCAGGAGGTATTCAGCATCAGCCAGACGCCTCAGGTTTGGCTGGACCATAAGATCTTTGAGGATGAAGGCGGTCTCGGCATCGACTGGGATTTCGCTGAAGGACTGTTTGCCGAGGGCGTCGTCGACGCGATGTTTGACGCGTATATCCGTTTGCTCAAGGCGGTCGCCAACCGGGAGGAGACCTGGCGCATGGATGCTCGATCATTGCGCCAGGAGATCTTCAACTGCGGAGCGCGCGCCATGGAGATGGCGCAGTTCGCCGGAGTCGAGACCCTGCACGGTCTATTCCTCGAACAGGCGCGCGCGCAACCGGAGCGGATCGCCGTATGCGCGCGAGACCGCCGCGTCACGTACGGCGAACTCGATGGCTGGTCGGCGGCGTACTGCGCCGAATTGACGGAGCGGGGGATTGCGCCCGAGGAACTGGTCGCCGTGGTTGCGCCGAAAGGATGGGAGCAGGCGGTGGCGGCGCTTGCGGCGCTCCGGGCGGGAGGCAGTTACGTGCCTATCGAGCCGGGCGAGCCGGAGGATCGCCGTTTGCGGATGCTCCGGAACGCCGGCGTGAGGTTCGCGCTCACGACGCCAGAGCTCGCGACGTCGCTCGCCTGGGCTGAAGGATGTCACCCGATTCCCGTCGTTCCGCGAACGGCCGGACCAGTGTGCGAGGCGCCGGTAGACGGCCATCGGCGGGCCTACGTGATTTACACGTCTGGGTCGACCGGGCAGCCCAAGGGAGTGATGATCGAGCATCGCTCCGCGGTGAACACGCTGCGCGATCTCGTCGAGCGCCTCGGGTTGCAGCCGACCGATCGCGCGCTGGCGCTTTCGGCGCTGTCCTTCGATTTGTCCGTGTTCGATTTGTTCGGTATCTGGTGTGCGGGTGGCGCCGTGGTTTACCCTGATCCGGCAAGGTCGAAAGATCCGGAGCACTGGGCGGAGCTGCTCGAATCCGAGGCGGTCACAGTCTGGAACACCGTCCCCGCCCAGATGGAGATGCTGGTTGAAGCCACGCGCGTTCGAAACACGCCGCTCCGCCAGATCCTCTTGAGCGGCGACTGGATTCCAGTAGCGCTACCGCAAAAAATCCGGGAGCGATGGCCGTACGCGAGCCAACTCTCGCTTGGAGGCGCGACTGAAGCGTCGATCTGGTCGATCCTGCATCCGATCGAGCGCGTGGATCCCTCCTGGGCGCGGATTCCCTACGGTCGCGCGATGAAGAACCAATCTGTGGCCGTGCTCAACGAGTTGCTCGAACAGGCCCCGACATGGGTGGTCGGCGAGATCTTCATCGGGGGCATAGGGGTGGCGCGCGGCTATTTGAACGATCCATCGCTGACCGAGGAACGCTTCATCCGCCATCCGGTATCGGGTGACCGGCTGTATCGAACAGGCGATCTGGGCCGCTATCTGCCGAACGGCGAGATCGATATTCTTGGCCGTATGGATCAACAAGTGAAGGTCAACGGGTATCGCATCGAACTTGCGGAGATCGAGGCCGTGTTGCGGCGGCAAGCTGGGATCGAGCGCGCGCTGATCAATCTGGAGCGCGATGTCGCGGGACGTCCGGAACTGGTCGCGTATCTCGTGGAAGAGTCCAACGGCGCCGGGCTCGCGATGGTCTCGCGCGAGGCGGTCGCGGGGCTTTCGTCCAAGCTCGCGCAACGGGGGATCCGCAACGTGGCGGAGGACGCAACGCACATCGAACTCCAGGATCGTTTCACGCCGGAGGAGCGACGGCAGGCGATCGCGCGTCAGAGCTACCGCTTCTTTGCGGCCGCCCCGGCGTCCATGGCCTCGGCGCACGCTTGGCTCTCGGCCGTCGAACGGCGGCTGGCTGGCGATGGTTTGGGGCCCGGCGGTCCGCGTTCGCTTGAATGGTTCGAGCGCGCCGTGTGCCAGTTGAAGCAGGGCCGCGTCGAGGGCAATCCCTTTCCCAAGTATCGTTATCCATCGGCCGGCAGCCTGTACCCGGTCCAGACTTACTTCGGGATTCCGCAGAATTCCATACCGGGGATCGAGCGCGGCGTCTACTACTACGATCCGCGAGCGCACGCGCTGGTGCGACTAGCCGACAACCGCTATCCCGCGTGCTCGCCGCCCAGGATAATGTTCGTCGCGGAGTTGAACGCCATCGAGGATATCTACGGCGAGGCGTCACTGCGATTTTGCGCGCTCGAAGCCGGATACATGTATGGGCTGTTTCTCGGCGGATTGCTTCGGCAGTCGGCGCCAATCGAAGAGGCGCCTCTGTCGGGCTCACAGCGCGTGATCGCTACGTTCGAATGGGATATCGCGCCCCAAACGCGCGGTCCGGAGCCTGGGCCGCTAGTGTTCTGGGTCGGCGCCAATGGGCTACATGGAACTGAGCCCGGATTCTATCTATACGATTCGACGCGCGGGCTGGTCCGCTGCGCCACCAATGCCGCTGCCGATCCGGCCTGGTTCGGGCCGAACCAGGAGCTGTTCGAGCGCAGCCACTTCGCCGTGGTCACGGTCGCTCGCGACTCCACTGTCGAGTCGTACATGGGCGCAGGCGCTCTAGGTCAGGCGCTGATGGAAGAAGCCGTCCGTTTCGATATCGGGCTTTGTCCGATTGGCGAAATCTCGGATCGGTTTCTGGACGCCGCCGGCATGAGCGGGTCAATAGCGCACGGCTGGTGCGCCGGCCGAATCGATCCGGCGCAGACCCTTACGTGGATGGAGGCGCCGCCGCGCTTGAATCGGGATGCGCTCCGTCGGCGTTGCCGCGAGCGGGTGGCCCGTCACCTGCCAGCATACATGCATCCGGCGAAGTATCTGTTCGTAACCAGTCTTCCATTGACCGCCAACGGAAAGGTGAACCGGGCCATGCTGGAGAAAATGATTCATCCCGATGATTCCGAACCGCGCGCCGGGATGGCCGCCGAATGCTCCGACGTGGAGCGCGCCATCGCCCAGATGCTCGAAGAAGTGCTGAAAGAACCGGCGCCGGATCTAGACCGCTCGTTCTTCGACATGGGCGCCAGCTCGATGGTGATCGTCCAGTTGTACGGGCTCGTCAATCAGCGCTATCCCGATCGGGTAACGTTCCAGGACTTTTTCGACAATCCTTCGGTGCGAGGGATCGCCCGCTGTATCGAAGGCGTCCGCGCGCCTCAGCCGCGGGAGGTCACTGAGGTGATCGAGCTATAGGCATGCTCATCTGCGGGCTCAAGCTCACTCACGACGGAAGCGTCGCGATAGTCGATGACGGACGATTGGTGTGCTCCATCGAGATGGAGAAGAGGAGCAACAATCTCCGGCATAGCGGCATCGAGGATGCGTCTGTAATCGCCGACGCGCTTGCAATCGAAGGCATCGGCCTCGACGCCATCGACGCATTTGTTGTCGATGGGTGGGGCGGCTTCAACGCCGAGGCGCTCGCGATTCAGCCGAGGCTCGAGATCGGGGCGGAGCACAACACGCTCGCCGTACGTGACGAGGCGGTCGAACATTTTTTGCCGGTGGCTCAATACTGCGAGCGGCAGGTCGGCGGCGACATTCTGGCGGGCAAGCAATTTGATGGGCTGCGGATTGGCGGGCGGAGCTTCCCGTACCGCAGCTATCTACACGTGGCCGGCCACGTCCTCGGCGCGTACTGCTCGAGTCCGTTCGCGGCCGGCGGCAAGAGCTCCTACGTGCTGGTCTGGGACGGAGGCATGTTCCCTCACCTTTACCTTGTGGACCCGGCGGCGGGACGCGTCGAGAGCCTGGGCCCGCTGTTTTTGTTCATCGGAAATATCTACACGATTTTTTCCCAGCACTTCGGCCCGTTCAAGGTGGCGGGCGCGTTTGCGAAGGACGATTTGTCTGTTGCGGGCAAGGTGATGGCGTACATCGCTCTCGGCCGCGTGAACCGCGATTGGTTCGAAGACTTTGAGGACATCTACCAACGGCATTACGACGCGCCGATGGGGTTTGCCAACGTTTTCGCCAGGGCGTTCAAGGAGCGGCTCGGCAGGTCGCAATTCCCAGACGAGGACGTGCTGTGCAGCTTCCATCATTACCTCGGGGAGCTGCTTGTCAAGAAACTGGCCAAGAAGATCGAGCGTACGGGGCATCGAAGCGATAACCTGTGCATCGCCGGAGGCTGCGCCCTGAACATCAAATGGAACCAGACGATTAGAGCCGCGGGCATTGTGGACGCCGTCTTCGTGCCACCGTTTCCAAACGATTCGGGCAGCGCGATCGGCATGGCCTGTACCCTGATGTTCAGCGAGACTGCGGATCGATCGCTCGATTGGAGCGTGTATTCCGGACCGAAGGTGGCAATCTCCGACCCGCTGCCCGGCTGGAGCTTGCGGCGTTGTTCACCGGCGGAATGCGGCCGCCTGCTGCACGACACGGGCGAGCCGGTCGTCTTCCTGAGCGGTCGGGCGGAACTGGGACCGAGAGCCCTCGGCAGCCGGAGCATTCTCGCGCCGGCGGTCAACGCCCGCATGAAGGACCTGCTCAACCGAGTGAAGCAGCGGGAGAGCTACCGTCCGGTTTCGCCGATCTGCCTGGAGGATCGCGCGACGGACATCTTCTATCCCGGCTCGCCAGACCCATACATGCTCTTCGATCACCGAGTCACCGAGCAATGGCAGGCGAGGACGCCGGCCATCTGCCATCTGGACGGAACAGCGAGGCTACAGACGATCTCCCGGTATGACGAGGTTGAGGTCGTGGAGGCGCTTAACGGGTACTCGGCCGCGAGCGGCATCCCGCTGCTGTGCAACACGAGCGCGAACCGAAAGGGCTGCGGGTTCTTTCCAGACGCGTCGTCGGCGATGGCGTGGGGCGGGAGTAATTATGTGTGGTGTAACGGGTATCTTTTCGAGCGGCAGGACAAGGTAGCGCTTCCGGAGTTGCAGTGATTCGGAGAGTAAGACGAACTCCTGCGGCGCTGCGGCGCGCGCAGTCGAGGGTAAAGTGACAGTGTAGCGCAGGCCTTCAGGCCTGACCACAAACCGATTTTTATATGTGCGGCATTCTGGCAGTGGTTTCTCCAGTGTTCTCCGCGGAACAGGCGGCGCGAGCATTGGAGTCTCTACGACATCGCGGTCCTGACGGGCACGGAACATGGCGAAACGCGCGGGGCGACGTCCTGCTGGGGCACACGCGGCTGAGCATCATCGACCCGGAAGGTGGACGCCAACCGCTCGTGAACGAACAAGGCGATGTGGCGGTCGTGGTCAACGGCGAGTTTTACGATTACGAGCGAGCTATGCGGGAGTTAACGGCCAGAGGGCATCGGTTTCGAACCCGCTCGGACAGCGAGATTCTGGTCCATCTCTACGAAGAGCACGGGCTCGATGCGGTGCAATACCTGCGAGGCGAGTTTGCCTATGTCGTGTGGGACGAGTCGCGCTCGAGGCTGGTTGCCGGCCGCGATCGGTTTGGGGTGAAGCCTCTTTTCTATAGCGTCATCAACGGCGAGTTGTGGATGGCGTCCGAGGCCAAGGCGCTCTTTGCGGCCGGACTGGCGGCCGAGTGGGACGAAGTCGCGCTGTATCAGAACCTGTTCCTGATACAAGAGGCTGGACGTTCGCTGTTCGCCGGCGTCGAGCAGGTCCCTGCCGGCCATCAGCTGGTTTTCGAAAGCGGTCGAGTACGGACAATCCCTTACTGGGATCTGGATTATCCGGCGATTGCCGACATCGAGCCGGTGGATGAGGACGAAGCGCTCGGGGCGTTTCGCGGCGCGTTGGACGATGCCGTGCGCGTTCGACTGCGGGCGGACACGCGGGTCTGTTATTTTCTGAGCGGCGGCATCGATTCATCCTCAGTCGTGGCGCTAGCGTCACGGCGCTGGAGTTCGCCCGGCCGCACGTTCACAGTGCGCTTCTGCGACCCGGCGTACGATGAGGGGGAGCAAGCCCGTGAAACGGCGACAAACGTGGGCGCGGTGTTCACGCCAATCGACCTGTCGAATGAGGCCCTCGCCGACGCATATCCGGAAGCGGTCGCTCAGGCGGAGTCGATTGGGAACCTGCACGCCGCCGCTCGGTATCTGCAATGCCGCGCCGTGCGCCAGGCGGGTTACAAGGTCGCGCTGACAGGCGATGGGGCGGACGAGGTGCTGGCCGGATACGCGCACTACGCCGACGACGCGACAGGCGCGAGCGCGAGAGATCTTCCCGCGGCGCTGCGGCCGATGCAGGCGCGCCTCGGACACGTGCCGCAATGGACGCGCATGCTGGCGGTCGAGCGATCGATCTTCAACCTGCTGCTGGCGCGCGACTATCGGGAGCGCATGCGCTCGCGGCAACCATACGCCGAGTGCCTGGACTCGCTCGATTGGGCGGGGCAGATGGAGGGGCGCGATCCGCTGCATCAGTCACTGTACCTCTGGAGCAAGACAATGCTCCCGAACTACGTGCTCGTGGCCGAGCGACTCGAGATGGCCTTCGCGGTCGAGACGCGCCCACCGTTTCTCGATCATCTCCTGTTCGACGTGATCCGCCGGCTGCAGCCGTCGCTTCTGGTTCGCCATCGGCAGGGAAAGAATGCGCTGCGACAGGTGGCGCGGACGCTGGTGGGCGAATCTATTCTGACGCAGGCGAAGCATCCGTTCGCGGCCCCGCCCCAGCTCTCGTGTCCAGGTTCTCCACTGCGCCAGCGCGTTGACCAGACTTTCCGAGAGGGCGGGTTGCGGGCGCTGCCTTTCTTCGACGCTCCGGCGGTCCTGGCATTGTGGGAAGAGCTTCCCGGCATGGCCGCATCCCAGCGATTCGCGGTCGAGTCGATCCTGCTCATGATCTTCTGCGCATGCGTGCTGCACGAGCGGTATGTCCGTCACTGAACAGCTTTTCGTGAACACACAGCCGAAGGATCTCGCGCAACTCACTTCGCGCGTCGCGTCGGCAACGGGCCGGCCTGTCACAGCGTTTCGCGATGGGTGGTCGTTCGAGCTTCCCGATGCCGTCCCCGACGACCTGGATACCGAGATCTATTTCGACTTCACCGACGATCACGAACTCGATTTCAGCGTTCGATTCGAGGGAAGGCGAGCGATCGTCGAGCCCGGTCGCGGCGAGCCTCGCGATACGGTGAGCGGCTCGGTGGCTGCATTTCTCGATTTCATCGAGAATCGACGATCGAGTCAGTGCCTGTTTCTTGATCGCGATTGGAGCGTCGCCGGCGGCGGCTGCGGCCCCGGCGACGTGGACGATATCCGAGGGCACCTCCGCGCCCTGGAGACCTTGCTGCCGGCTCCGTACGAACTGCCTCCGGATACCCGCCGCCGCGTTCGCGTGAGCGCGGCCCGAATCGGGCCTCGTTTCGACCTCACGCGGCGACTGGGACTCTCGCCGGCAGAGTTCCTTGAGCGCTTCGTGCGGGCCGGAACGCCCGTGATCGTGCCCGCAGGGATCGGGAGCGTGTCGTGGTGGAGCCTCGCCCGGCTGCGCGAGATGTTCGCGAACACGTACACGCATCTATCCCGGTACCCGGACTGCAGCTATTCGGTCGACGAGTGCCTGGAGAGGATAGCCAAAGGGAATCCTGCGGCGTTCAAAGCGGCGCTACCCTTGGCGCGCGGCATCCGCGAGCACTACTCGATCGACAGGTACTTCGCGGCGGAGACCTGTTTCGGGAAGGCGCAAGCGCTCCTGATCGCGCCCGCCGACAACAGCATGCCGCCCACTTACCGGGCGACGGCGTGGCACCGCGACTGGGCGGACAATCTCCTAGCGGAGTTGATTGGTGTGAAGAAAGTGCGAATCGCATCTCCGGCTGACGAGGACCGCTTTGGCCTATGCGCGACATCGGCGTGCCACTACAACGTCGCCGTCGACCACAGCGCCCTGGATACGCGGAGCCAACTCGATCACATCGGCATCGTGGTCCGCGAGGCTGTATTGGAGCCCGGAGATCTGCTGTTTATTCCGTGCGGGTGGCTGCACACGATCGAGAACCTGACGCCGACCGCGGCCATCAATTGCTGGCGCGTGCGCCCACCCGAACTGCTGTCGCTGACTGAATAATTATGCTGTCGAAACCCGTGTATGTCCTTGGAACTGGCCTCTCACACGACGGGTCCGCGTGTCTGCTGAAGGACGGCCGCATCGCGGTCGCGATCGAGAAGGAGCGCCTCACGCGAGTGAAGCACGACGGCGGGAACGATACCGTCGCAATAGAGTATTGCCTGGACGCGGAGGGAATCGAGTTGGAGGATGTCGCCGTAGTGGTTCAAAACGCCCTGCATTCGACGTTCAGGCACGGGAACGACTGGTTTCGTGGACCACGCCTTTTGACGAAGGACTGCCCGACGCCGGTGGTGACGATCTCGCATCACCTCGCGCACGCGTACGGCGCCTTCTATAGCTCTCCGTTCGACACCGCCGCCGTGCTCGTCGTCGACGGGTCCGGGAGCAGCTTCGACGATTGCATCGACCTAGATGGCGCTGAGGCGCAGGCGCCGCCGGCGCCAGAGCTTGAGCATGCGTATTTCGAAAAGGACAGCTACTATCTTTTCGAGAACGGCGTGTGCCGGCCGCGCTACAAGGACTTCTCGCCCTGGGGCTACGATCTGAAGGAAGGCCCGCTCGATTCGGTCGGCACCCTTCACTCCATAGGGGGACTGTACTGGGCGGCGAGCGTCTACTGCTTCCGGAATTTCTCTGATGCGGGCAAGTTGATGGGGCTGGCTCCGTACGGCCGGGACGGCGCGCACGACGGCCAAATCTTCGACCTGCGGGACGGGCGCGTGTTCCTGCGCTACGACTGGACACGCCGGATGAACCGGCCGGCGAGAACGCAAGAAGAGTTCAAAGAACACTTTCAGTATTACGCCGACTTCGCCAAGTGGGTTCAGAAGGAGACCGAACGCGCGATCCTGTATATGGTGAATGAGCGGTATCGGATGGCGCCGGCAGACAACCTAGCCTATTCGGGAGGCGTGGCGCTTAACGCCGTGGCCAACCGGCGGATCGTCGAGGAAGGTCCGTTTGCGAACGTGTACCTGCAGCCATCCGCGGGCGACAATGGCATTGCGCTGGGCTGCGCGTATTACGGATGGATAGAGGCGCTCAAGCAGCCGAGAGTGCGCCACGACGGCGGTACGTGTTTCGGCAGGAGATATGATCCCTGCGAGACGGCGGCCGCGCTCGGGCGCTTTCGCGACCGGATCGCCTGGCGGGAAGAAACCGACGTTATCCGCCGCGCCGCCGAGTTGCTGAGCCGAGGCAAAGTAATTGGATGGTTTCAGAACGGCGCTGAGTTCGGGCCCCGCGCATTGGGGAACCGCAGCATTCTCGCCAGCCCCGGCATCCCCGGGCTCCGCGATTTCATCAACGCGAAAATCAAGTATCGCGAAGATTTCCGGCCGTTCGCTCCGGCGGTGCTCGACTATCGCGCCCGCGACTTCTTCGAAACGGAAGTGTCGAGCCCGTACATGATTCTTGTGGCGCCGGTGCGGCCCGAGCGCCGCAAGGAACTATCGGAGGTCACGCACGTCGATGGATCCGCGCGAGTGCAGACGGTCTCGAAGGAGATGTACCCGATGTTATTCGATTTGCTCGAGGCGTACCAGCAGAGAACGGGGTTGCCGGCGCTGCTCAACACGTCGCTCAACAAGCGAGGGATGCCTATTGTGGAGACAGCTGCGGAGGCGGTGGAACTCCTGCTGTCCACTGAGCTCGATGCCATGGTGATTGGCTCGACAATCGTCACGCGGAAAGGCGATGGCAACTGAAATGTCCGACACACGGGATTCGCATCTGTCGCAGGCGCCGATCGCGATCGTCGGCGTCGCCGGTCGATTTCCGGACGCAGAGAACCTCGATCAGTTCTACGAGAACCTGCAACGCGGCCTGGTCAGTCTTGGCCAGATCTCGCCGGAACGAATCGCCGGGACGGCGCTCGATCCGAGCGCCCGGTACCGGCGGATGGGCTACTTGGAGGACATCGACCGGTTCGACTACGCGTTCTTCGGGATGACGCTCGGGGAGGCGCGGACGCTGAGTCCAATCGCGAGGCTGCTCCTGCAGGAAGCCTGGCGAGCGTTCGAGTCGAGCGGATGCCCGCCGGATCGGTTCCGGGGCAGCCGAACGGACGTCTACATGACGCAGATCGACTCGGTGTACCCCGAACTGGCCGAAGAGGATTCCTCTACGCTCTTCACGGGAAATTCACCAGACTTCGTTGTGGCGAGGCTCAACCGGCAGTTCGATTTGCGCGGTAATGCAGTGATTGTGGATGCCTCTTGCGCTTCGGGTGTGGGGGCGGTGCTCATGTCGTGTGATGCGCTGCGTCTGGGGCGAGCCGACTACGCGCTCGTCTGCGGGGCGAACCTCCAGCTGTTTCCGTACGTGCGACCGAGCCTGCTCGAAACCTGGTCGCCGGACGGGCAGTGCCGCTCCTATGCGGCTGACGCCAACGGAATGGTGGCCGGCGAGGCGGCGGTGTGCCTCCTGCTCACGCCGCTCGCGCGCGCCGAGGCGAACGGACATCTCGTTCATGCCGTGATTCGAGGTGGCGCGCTGAACAACAACGGCGCGAACTCGAGCAGCCCGTCGGCTCCGAACAGCGTCACCCAAGCCCAGGTGATGGTCGAAGCATGGATGCAGGCAGGCGTTGCGCCGCACGAGATCGGGTTCATCGAAGGCCATGGCTCGGCGACCCAGTTGGGCGACAGTCTCGAGATCGAGGCGCTGAGGCAGGCGTTCGCCGGTCGGACGAGCGGCGCTCCGCCCTGCGCGCTCTCGTCGGTGAAGGCGAATATCGGTCATGGCAAGTCCATGGCCGGGCTCTCAAGTATCGTGAAAGCGGCGCTGTCGGTCCGGCGCGGTGTGCTTTTTCCCGCGCCCAGTGTCAGACAGGTGAACTCGGTGTTGAGGAAGGCCGGATCGCCGGTATACGTTAATACGGAACAGATCAGATGGACCGACGAGCGGCGCCTGGCGGCGGTGCATTCGTTCGGAATGAACGGCGTGAATTGCCATGTCGTGGTCGAGAATTACCGGCCACAGCGGGCCGCGGCCACGGTCGCAGCCGGTGAGTGGTTTCCCGCGCCTGTCTCCGGTCGCACTCGCGCCGCCCTCCTGGAGAATATCACGGCGCTGCGCCGCTCGTTCGACGCCGGCGAGGAACCGAAGACTCTGCCCGACATCGCACACACGCTGTCACTTGGACGCTCTCATTTCGAAGCCCGGCGTCTCACGCTGGCGCGCGACATCGAGGACCTGCGCCGGGCCTTCGACGAGCTGTTGGCGACGCCTGACCTTGCAGTCCCGGAGCCGGAAGCGCGACCGCCGCGGGTGGTGATGCTGCTGTCGCACGATCCGGAGGGCGTGGACCGCCTGCGGGAACTCAGCCGCCAACTCGCCGCGCGGTTTCCGGCCTTCAGCCAACCGTTCGCGCGCGTCGCTGACCGATGCGGCAGCGACGCGTCATTCGCCGTCGCGTTTCAGCTGGCGCTGCATCAGCTGTTCGGCGCCCTGGGGGTTGCCGGAGCGCTCGCAAGCGAGGGGAGCGGAAAACTGGCGGCGTTGGCGCTGGTCGGCGCGATATCGGAAGAGCAGGCCCTGCGTGACGCCGACGCAGGCCCTGGCGAGCCGCCGCCAGATCTTGAACAGAAGATCGCGAAACTGGTATCAAGTCAGCTTGAGCGCGGACCGGTTGTGTTCATCACGATGGGTGTCGAGTCCCCGGTTTCCCAAACGTTGCGCCGGCGGCTGCAAGAATCGCCGGCGCGCGTTGCGTCGCGGGTGGAATCGTTCGGCGCGGACGGCGTCAGGTCGCTCGGCGACATCCTGGAGAGGCTCTTCGCGGACGGGCTCCCGCTGCGGTTCGAGCCCTGGTTCGCGGAGCGGCAAACGGCGCCTGTCACCTTGCCAGGTTACCGTTTCGCGCGCACGCGCTGCTGGTTGCGGGACACGCCGAAACGGCTCGTGGAGGCGGGCGACAACGGATCGGATGTGGGGGCGGGCGACTGGGAGCGTCGGTGGACGGGCGCGTCGTTTTGGGAGCGTAAGATCGCTGAAACATGGCGTGAGGTGCTCGGCGCCGACCACTTCACGCGCGACGATGGGCTGTTCGACCTCGGCGCCGATTCACTCACGGCCACGAGGATCGTCCGTCGCCTAAACCAGGAGCTCGGCGTCCGGTGCGACTTCGAAGACATCTTCGATCGGCCGACCATCGCCGGACTGGCGGATCTGGTGCGCGGGCAGTGCGGAGTGAAAGGCTTCTGCATGGCGATCTGGCGCGACGTGCTGAAAAGCGACGCGATCGCGGAACACTCAGACTTCTTCGAGCTCGGAGGCCACTCGCTGCTCGCGAGCGAGATTCTCGCGCGCGTGCGGCGGGAGTTTGGGGTTGTGTTGAGCTTCGACGACTTCTTCGAATCGCCGACGCCCGCGAGGTTTGCGCTTATCCTCGAAGAGCGGCTGGCTGCGAAGGGCTCGGACCCGCCTGAGGGGCGCCCTGCTTCGGCGTCCGACGCCTCTACCCTCAACGCGGCCGCCTGGAGCGCCGCACTGCGTCGACGCGAGATGTCCTAACTCGTCGATGAGTTCAACTGGAGCGTACCTAGAGCGGATATCAATTGGATGTACGGAATTGCTTACAGTAGCAGCGCATGCAATTGCATGGCCGTGACCGAAATCGCGAAGCGTATGTAGCGCCTTGAGTCCTCGCCGCTTTTCTTTCTTGAAACGGAAAGCGGCGAATCCTCAAGGCGCTACATACGCTAGCGCGCTCCGGACAATTAGATCGTTTAATGATCTGAAAAATGCTCTAGTAACTTTCCCGGCGCCCGACCGGGTAGGAGATCCGAGTGAACGGAGCGCAGATAGAAACCGATATCGCGGCTGAATGGATATCGGCGCTCAACGAACCCGACTTGAGTCGGCTGCTGCCATACTGCCACCCTGATCTGATCGTGCATGCCCCAACTCCTCCCGATAACGTTGTAGAGGGGCTCGACAAGATCGGTTTGCTGGTGGCGAGCTACCGGACGGCGTTTCCGGACGGACAGTTCGCTCTCCAATCCAGTTATCGGGAAGGCGAGCTCGTCTGTTGCCGCTGGACGGCTCGCGGCGTCAACAGCGGACCATTCCTTGATTTTCCAGCCACGAACCGGGATGTTGTGGCGCGCGGCACGTGCCGATTCCGCACCGTCGAAGGGCTGGTCGCGGAACACTGGTTCGACGTCAGCCAATACGACCTCATCGAGCAGCTCATGGGTCTGCTGCCCGAGCCGGGTCACGCCTTTCCCTTGTCGGAGGCGATCAATCGTGAAGCGTTGACGGCGTGGATCGAAGCGCTGTCGGGCGGCGCGCGAGCGTTCGAGGTGGTGTTCAGTCCTGACCTCGTCGTACATTCCCAGTGTTTCGACCTGCGGTTCGTGGAGCAGGGCAGGGAATCGCTCGAGAAAGTGTTGGGGTACGTGCAGGCGATGGTGTCGGATATCCATGTGTCCATTCGAGACGAGGCCGGCCAAGGGAGGACGTCGACCTATCGGGGGCTGCTCACAGGCCGCTTCGCGCACGCGGCTAATCCATCGATTTTGGCGTTCTACTGCATGTGCCGGTCGGAGAGCGATCGGGTCGTGGAGCTCTGGGTTCGGATTGGAGGACGGCCATATGGCATGGACTGAGTCGTTACTGCCGTATACGATCGAGGAGTTCATCACGGCCGGCGAGGCGGAGCGGATCGTGTCGCTCATCGAACACTACAAGCGCGCGAATCCTGACCGGTTGACGGCCGGCGTCACCCAAAAGACCGTTCATGTCAGCGACACGATGAGTCTGGAAGAGCTCGTTGCGATGTACGAGCCCAATGGGCGGATTGAAATCACTGCCGAAGACCTGCCGTCAGAGGTGATCGCCATTGTCGAGCGCGCGTACTTCACGCACATTGAGGATATTCGGCGCGCATATCCGAGCGCGGCCTGGCCGTATGGGTTCGCGTACGTGGAGTATGGGCCGGGGCAGTACTTCACGCCGCATGCCGACGGAATCACCACCGCTCAGTGCGCCGGGTTCGGCGTGGCGCTGTCGGACGATTTCAGAGGCGGCGAGTTCTTGATCGAGACCTGCGGATCCAACCGCATGTGGGTGGCTGGCGGCGACGGCATGTCGCGGCTGGCTCCAGGAGCCGATGTCAGCTCCGAGTGGTTTCGAAAGCTCCCTCGGACCGAGTGGGCGATGTCGCCGCGCCGTGGCGTCGCCGTGTTCTACGGATCGGCGCTGGTCCACTCTTCCAGGCCCGTCACCGCCGGCCGGCTAAGGAAAATCCTCGGTTTTGTCTCCAAGGGGTAATCGCGCTCCAGACGCCTATCCGCGTGATTTGTTGACGCCAATTCCGAGCAAGGCCGCATGATGCGCCGCATGGACGCTCGGGAGAGTTGAAATTTCCTGCCATCGAACAGATATCGCACATCGACATGGCGCCTCAATATCGCAGCCCGGACTCGTATCTTCCAATCATCGTTCTAGGCTCGCCTCGAAGCGGCACCTCGTTGACGGCTCGCTTGTTGACACAGTGGGGAGCCTATGGCGGCGAACTCCACGAGCATCAACCGGCGGACGCCCGAAATGCGCGCGGCTATTTCGAATGGTTGCCGCTTGTCAACTTCCACATGGAGCTGTTCCAGTCGATTCCCGTCACGCCGCTACATCCGGCGTTCGAATCGTACTTGCTCGAGCGTAGCGCCGAGGCGCGGTGGCAGACGGCAGTCACCGAGTTGGTGGAACGCATCGGCCGGAATTCGCCGTGCTGGTTCTGGAAATATCCGCAGTATGCATGGACGCTGCCATTCTGGACGCGTGTAATGCCGGACGTCCGCTATATCGTGTGCCTGCGCGAGCCAAAGGCCATCTGCGCTTCGATGGCGCCGATGTACATCCCAAGGGATATTGCCCCCCAAGTGCAAGAGACTACCATTCTCCTCCTCTTGTGGCAGCATCACTTGACGGAGATTCTGCGGTGCGCCGCCGCGTCGGACGCCATGATGTTCCTGTCCTACGAGGAGCTTTTGGCGGCGCCTGGATTGGAATGCGGGCGCCTGGCGCGGTTCCTTGGAAATCCGCCGGCGCCCAGATCATACGAATCGCTTACTGCTGATCTGGTAAAGTGCGTGGAGCCGGATTTACAGACAGCAAGCGCATCTGCGACGGCGTCCCTGAGCGGCCGGCAGGAACGGCTTTGGCAGGACCTTCAGTTGAAACGGCAAGATTCGTCCGTCTTACTCGATCCGACTGAGTATGCGCTCCAATCGATCGAGCGCGAGCTGCTGAACGTTGTGTTCCTGCTAAACGATTATCATTACCGCCTGCGAGAGAGTATGAAGCGTGTTGTGTTCTGAGCAGTATTTCAGTAGGCGCCATCAATTGAACGGGCGCGACAGGAGTCGCGGCAGCGCGCGCCAATGTCTCTCAGTTAAGAGTTGGCGGGGTCTCTTTCCGCTTGATACGGCGCGGCTCATGACGCCGACACAGACATTACAACTGCGTCAGACCATGATCGTGGGCCAGACTACGCAGGGTCTGAAGCCGCGGCATTTCCAATCGTCGCTAATATACTCCGATAAAGATGTCCCGGCGATTTCGGTCGTCAGCGAACGGATCGCGACGATTACGCCGGTCCTCGGCGTCGCGCAATAGACGCGATGTCCCAAACTTACGCCCAACTGCCCGCGTCCAAGCGGACGGTTAATCAGTCGTGCGCTTTCTCTCAGGTCGAGCGCGAACCGTCTATGTCGATCGACTCCGGGGAGCCGAACGGCGAAGGTATGTCTCTACATGATAATTGATGTCATGATACGCACGAATCGTCGGTCGTTCTTGTCGGCCGCTGTTGCGCTGTCGCTGCTGCTGCTCGTTCCGATGAGCGGACGCCCGGGGCTCAAGACCGGGGCGGCGATGAGCGCGACCGCGCCGCGCCAGGTGGCGCCAGACAACTTGGCCAGCCACGCTACGATCAGACGGGATCGCTTCGGCGTGCCACACATTCTGGCCGACAGTGAGGAAGCGGCGGCGTACGCCCACGGCTTTGCTACGGCTGAAGACTATGGCCCGGACTTGGCGCGGTTGTTCCTGCGTGCTAGAGGGGCCTTGGCCTCCGTATTCGGAGAGGCGTTCGTTGACGAAGACATGCGAACGCGCGAGCTCGGTATTTACGATATCGCGTCAGATCGTTTTGGCCAGCTTCCGCCCTTCATGCAAGCCATCTTGAATGGCTACGCGGCGGGCTACAACGCCTTCCTGGCCGGTCATCGAGCCGCATTCCCCGATTGGGCGACGCCGGTCACCGGAGTGGAAGTCCTCGCGCACTCCCGCGCCGTGCTCCTGCTCGACTTCGCGCTCGACTTGAAACAGTGGGGCAATGTCTCGACCGACCAAAAAGGTTCAAACGCGTGGGCGATCGGCCGGCCTCTCTCTCAGTCGGGCAACGGACTGCTCCTCGCGAACCCGCATCTGCCGTGGGACGGCTCAACGCGGTTTCACGAGGTGCACCTCACGGTTCCCGGGATTATCAACTTGAGCGGCGCGTCGCTCATCGGTCTTCCCGTGGTGGTGATCGGCTTCAACGAATCGTTGGGCTGGTCTCACACCGTGAACGCGGTAGATTCCGACGATCTGTATGACCTCACGCTTGACTCAACAGGGACCAAGTATGAGTACGATGGGGGATGGCTGCCGCTCAAATCGCGGGAGGTCAACATTGCGGTCAAGACCGATCGTGGCATGAGCGCACAGAAGCGCACCGTCCTGTCGTCCCACTACGGACCGGTAACCCGCCGCCAAGGGAAGGCGCTGGCGTTCAAATCCGCGAACCTGGATAGCGTGGATTTCCTGACCCAGTGGAACGGGATGGGAAAAGCCACGTCACTTCAGGCGTTCACGGCCGCGGTCAGCATGCAGCAACTGCCGATGTTCAATCTGGTGTACGCGGACCGGGAAGGCAATGTCTGGTACGTCTACAACGGCCGCATTCCCCTTCGCCCCGCCGGATACGATTGGTCCGGCATCGTCCCGGGAAATACGAGTAAGACGGAGTGGCTCACCATTCGGCAGTTCAGTGATCTGCCGCAACTCCTCAATCCGAAGAGCGGATACGTTCAGAACTGCAACGACGCGCCGTGGTACACCAATCTTGAACAGCCGATCGAACAGGCGCGGTTTTCCACCTACATCCCGAGACACACATTCGGCTGGTTCGGCTGGCGCAGCCAACTCAGCCTCCGAATATTGAGCAGTGAGCGCGAGATAACGCTCGAGGAGCTGAAAGCATATAAGTTCAACGCGGGAGCGCCGTTTGCCCATACCGCCACGGACGAGCTGATTGCACTCACGCGAACTCATGGCGATCCATACTTACGCGAGGGGGCGGCTGTTCTGGAGGCGTGGGACAGGCAGATCAACGCCGAGAGCCGCGGCGCCATCTTATACATGGCCTGGTTCGCACAGTATTTTCAACCGAACGCGAGCCCATTTCTGCGGCCTTGGTCCCCTGCGGACCCGGCGCACACGCCCAGCGGCCTGGCGGACCCCACCTGGGCCCTCGTCGCTTTAGGCCGCGCGGTCGCGGTCGTCAAGCAGGCATACAAATCGCTGGACATTGCCTGGGGAGAGACGCACCGTCTCAAGCGCGGCGATCTTGATTTGCCACTCCGCGGCACCGGGTTGACGCTCAATAGCGTCACTTACAAACCGACGCCGCAGAACATATTCCTGGCGACTGGCGGAGACAGCTACGTGCTTGCCGTGGAGTTTACGCCGGCCGGGCCGAAGGCGTACAGTGTGATCGCCTACTCACAGACCTCGAATCCGCAGTCGCCTCACTTCACCGATCAAACACGGTTGTACGCGACACAGCGGTATAAAACCGCCTGGTTCACGGAGAGCGACATCAAGGCGAACACCGAGAAAGAATATCATCCGGGCGAAAAATCACTGCGCCCTTAGCAAACCGGTAGAAGTAAGCTGCGGTGCCATTGGAAAGTATCTGTTGATGTTTGGGGGAGACGCTGTCAAGTCGTTTACTATTCTGGCGGTCGTGCGGTTGCGCGGCGAGATCAACCGCAACGCGCTCGACCAGGCGGCGAGCCGCGTCGCAGCCGGGCCAACTGAGATCCCGCTGGTCGATTTACAGCATCTCCCGAAGCCGGATCGGCTCGACGCTTCCGAGCGCGCGCTGATCGAGGCATTCGACAGCGCCTTCGAGCTTGCGCCGGCCCTGCCGCGCGCGCGCCTGTTCCGTCTCAAGCCTGCCGATCATGTCCTGGCCGTCGCCATCAATCATATAGTCGCTAAAGGCCGGACGGCGCGGTTGCTGATCGACGAGCTGGCGTCGCTCTATTCGGCGTTCGCCACCGGCGCGCCGCCGGATGTTGCGGCGCTGCACGAACGCGCAGAGCGCGTCGTGCCCGAGGCGCAAAACCAGCTCGACGGACGGCCGGACAACGCGGACGAGGACTTCTGGCGCGCGTATCTCGCGGATCTGCCGGCGCCGTTGGACCTGCCGGCGGATCGCCCCCGCCCGCCGCGGCGCATGCGCCGCGGCGCCTCGCGGTCCCGTCGTCTCGTCGCGCCCGTCGGAGATCGAATCGAGAGTCTGGCGCGTGCGGAAGGAGTCGCCCCATTTCACGCGCTGCTCGCCGCCTTCACTGCGCTCGCGTCGCGTCTGACCGGATCAACCGACATCGTGGTGGGCGTCCCGAGCCCTGCGCCATCGGGCGGACAACGCGACAGCGGCGACGGCGCGCTCTTTGACGGCGCGGCCTTGCGTGTCGACTGCGCCGGCTCACCTGTGTTTCGAGATTTCGTCCGCCGGGTCCATGCCAGCGCCGGCGCCGCTCTCTCTCATGCGGCGGCGCCGTTCGAGACGCTTCTCGGGTTGTTGAATATCAAGCGCGATCCGAGCTATCACCCGATAGTGCAACTGTCATTCGAGCATCGTGTGGGGGCCGCCCGCTGGCATGGCCTCGAGGCCACACCCATCGATTGGCGTCCCGCGCCCGCGCTCCTGGATGTCGCGATGACCGTCGAGTCGCTCGATGGAGGCATGCTCTGCACATGCCTCTACGACACGGCGCTCTGGGACGCGGATTCCATTGACAGGCTGCTCGAGCGGTGGGAGCGGCTCCTCGTCGGAATCGTCGGGGATCCCAAGCGATCGATCGACGACTACGATCTACTGTCGGCCGACGAGCGCCTCCGGGAAACTGTGTTGTGGAATGACACGGTCACCGCGCCGGATCTTCCGGCTTGCGTGCACCACGCCGTCGCGGCCGCCGCCTCGCGAACGCCTGACGCTGTCGCGGCGGTCCACGGCACGGAACAACTCACGTATGAAGGGCTGCAGCGTATCGCGGCGAGACTGGCCGCGCGCTTGGGCCAGGCTGGCGTGTCGATCGAGTCCCGAGTTGCTGTCGCTACCGACCGCACGCTCGATCTGGTGGTCGCGCTCCTCGGCACGCTCCAGGCTGGCGCCGCATACGTCCCGCTGGACGCCGACGCGTCGGCCCAGCGTCTGACGGCGGTTCTCCGCGACGCAGGGGCCGCGTGCATCGTGACGAGCGCGGCACGGCGCGCAAGTATGGCGGACTTGGGACTTCCTGTCGTAGAGATAGACGACACAGCGCCGAAACAAATCTCCGGACCGCATGGGCGCGCCGCCGCTTCTCGCCCTGCGCCGGGCGACAGCCTCGCATACGTGATGTACACCTCAGGCACGACGGGTGAGCCGAAAGGCGTCGCTGTCGGCCACGCGGCGGTGACGAACCTGCTAAGCGCGATGCGGCGCGCAGTCGAGGCGACTCCGGCGGACGCGCTTCTCGCCATCACGCCGATCACCTTCGATATTGCGGGCCTTGAGATCTTTCTCCCGCTGATCACCGGCGCGAAGCTCGTGGTCGCCCCGGCCCACACCGTCCGCGACGGCGCCGATCTGCGCAAGCGCCTGGCGCATGAGCATATCTCGCTGCTGCAGGCAACGCCGGCCACCTGGCAGCTGCTGCTCGACACAGGCTGGCGGTCCCCGCCTGGTTTTCACGCCCTCTGCGGCGGCGAGCCATTGCCGCAGGCGTTGGCGCGGCAACTGGTTGCGGCGGCCGGCCACGCCTGGAACTGCTACGGACCCACCGAGACGACCATATGGTCGACGCTTGAGCGCCTGCAGCCGCCGGACGCGCCGGTGACGGTCGGGCGGCCAATCGCCAACACTTCTGTTTACATTCTCGACCGACGCTTCCAGCCCGTGCCGGTCGGCGTCCTCGGCGACCTGTACATTGCGGGAGACGGGCTGGCGCGCGGCTATCTCGGTCGCCCGGCGTTGACCGCCTCCCACTATCTGCCTGATCCCTTTGGTCGTCGCGCCGGCAGCCGCGCATACATGACCGGCGATCTCGTCCGCTACCAGCCCAATGGCAAGCTCGATTGCCGCGGCCGCCGCGATCATCAGATCAAACTGCACGGCCGGCGCATCGAGATGGAAGCCATCCGCCACGTCATGGACGCCCATCCCGGTGTGCAGGAAAGCGTCGTAGTCCTGCGCGAGGATCCACGCCGCGGTTCGTTCCTCGCCGCGTACGTCGCGCCGGCGCACCCGGCTGGGATCGCGCGAGCCGAACTGCGGCAGCACCTCTCCCGCCACCTGCCGTCGTACATGGCGCCGTCGGCCATCGTGATCCTCGATGCCCTGCCCCGCACGCGGCACGGTAAGATTGATCGCCGTGCGCTGCCGCCCCCGACCGAACCCGACCTTCGCGCCGCTCTCATGCTCGTTTCACCGCGAACGCCGACCGAAAAGACAATCGCGGAAATCTGGCGTGACGTGCTCAACGTCTCGGCAATAGGCGTCGACGACGACTTGTTCGCGCTGGGAGGTAACTCCCTGCATGCGGTGCGCATTCTCCTTCTGATACATGCCTGGCTCGATGTGGATCTGTCCGTACAGCTCCTCTTCGATGCTCCCACCGTCGCCGCGCTCGCGGCCCACGCTGATCGGGCGCGCGCCGCCGGGTCCGTTCCGCGCCGAAAGCAAGTGCCCTGCGCCAGAGGCGCAACATTAACGCTCGCGCCACAGCAGGAGATCTGGTGGTATTCCGAGTACCTGATGGGCCACGTCAATCCCAACAACGTTCACATCGGCTTCAGGCTCGCGGGTCCGCTGTGCGCCTCGCGCCTCAGTCAGGCGGTCGCCGCGCTTCAACGGCGACACGAACCGCTGCGCATGGCATTTGTTGTCGACGAGCATAGTAAGGGCGTTCCGGTGATTCTCCCGCTCGGCTCGTACGACGAGCTTCGCGTCGCCACCATCGATCTCTCTCTTCTCGCGCCCGAGCTTCAGGCGCGAATGCTCGATCGTGTGTCGCGGCTCGACCACGATCGCCCCTTCGATCTGGCGCACGAGACGCTTGCCCGCATCAGCCTCGTCCGACTCGGCCACGACGACCATGTCATATTATTGACCATGCCGCACCTGATTTCAGATGGATGGTCTGTTGACGTGCTCGTTGAAGACCTCTCGACGCTGTACACTCAGTATATGCGCGGCTCGCCTGCGCATCTGCCCGAGCTGCTGTTTCAGTACGTGGACTTCGCCGAGTGGCAGCGCGACTGGCTGTCTGGTCCAGATGCGCGCGCGCAGGTCGAATATTGGCGACAGCAGCTCGCCGCGCCTTTGTCGCCTCTACTGCCGGAACCGACGTACAGCAGCGCTCACGACGGACCGCACTTTTCAATCCGGGGCCGCGTACCGATCGCGCTCGCGCCCGAGGCGCTAGCGGTGGCCCGCCGCCTTGCGCGCCGCGAGCAGTGCACGCTCTTCGCAATTGTGATGACCGCCCTGAAGCTGGCGCTCCACTTTCATACGAACCAGTCCGACATACGAGTGGCCACGATCGCGGCTAACCGCGGTGTTCCCGGAACCGAGCGTCTCGTCGGGCTCTTCGCCAACGTCATCTGCCTGAGAAGCCGCGTAGAAGACGCCAGCCAGGTCGCGGACCTGATCCGCGCAGTGCACAGAACGATTGGCAGCTCTGCGGCGCACCAGGATCTGCCGTTCGAGTCCTTCGCCGCCACTCTCCGGGCGGAACAGGGGATTTCGCGCCCCAGCCTTTTTCAGGTCTCGTTGATCTGGGAGATCTTGTCGCCTGATGTCCTGCGATTTCCAGGAGTAGACGCGAGTTTGTATCGCCAGCAGGAGGACGATTTCGCGAAAGTGCTGGTGCGTAACACGCTCGAGTTGCGGTTCGAGCTGGTTGAGACGCCTTCGGGAGTGAGCGGTGTCGCAACCTACGACATGAGCTACTTTACCGCCGCGCAGATCCGGGAACTGGTGGACGCCATCGACCGCAGTCTGATCCTCGCGGAGGGGGACGCGGCAATCACAGTCGGGCGGTTGTGCGGGATGCTGCGGCAATCCACGGGAGTCGCCGCGCCGGCGTCTGGAATCGGGCTTGCGTAGGGGATGATGAATGTGTGATCTGGAACAAGGTAAGCGACGGGTGCACGGACGCCTGCGGAGGCCACCGCCTTTCAGCTCCTCTTCATGGCTCACGCCCTGATCTGCAGCGGCGCTTACGGCCTCGAAGAGATGGTGTCAACGGCCGGACCCGGTCTAGCCGTGCTCGCGCTCCTCGCGCTGCTCTTCCTTTACGCCTCGCCGTTGGCGCTGACATGCGCGTAGCTGGCGGTTCGCTTCTCGGTGGAAGATAGCTACTGCCGCCCCCTCAGTAGGGAACGACGTCGGCAGCATCCACTTCGACGCTCGCTCCTTGGCAGATCAGATTCACTGAAAGAACAAGTCTTGCGCGTTTGCCTTTTCGTATGAGCCGGCCGACCGCGCCTGTAAGAGGCCCGTGCACTACTTCGACAAGCGAGCCTTCGCGGATGAACGGCGCGCAATCGTATCGGAGCGTGCTTTCGACGAGAATTTTCAGACTTTGGATTTCCAACTCGGCCACGGGCGCCGGTTCGCCGCCGAACGACACAATACCCGCGACGCCTCTGCACTTGAGAGTATCAAGGCGATCCGCCATGGTAAAGGATGCGAAACAGTAGCCGGGAAACAGCGGCCAGTCGATCTCTTTCCGGCGATCCTTCCATCGGCTCCAACGAGTGATGGTCGGAAGGAACGACTCTATACCCTTCTTACACAGCTGTTGGTGGACGACCTTTTCAGCACGCGCTCGCGTGCGAATGGCAAACCAAGGCGTGTTCATAACCCCTCCGTAACAACCTAGTTACCGGACGTAGAGCAACGCTCTTCCGTCCCACCTCTTTACTCTGATCAATTTGACACAAAACTCCATTTTGAGGTTCGGCGTGAGTGCAACATTGGATTTGTTACCGACCTCGATGATAAGTGTGCTGTGATGCGGCTCGCAGTCGATTACAGACGCGACCAATGACTTAAGATCGGCTCTCGACCTGGCCGAGTTAATTCAAAATAGCAATCACAGCAATTGATTTGTGGACGCAGGCTCAGAGCTGAGAACAGCAACTTGACCGACTACGTCATCACATTTAGGCACTGGGCTGATGCCTCCACAGTAGGATATTTGAGGGCTTCAAGCTTGATTCCATGCTCTCCAGTCGCACCGGCTGGATTTTCACCCGTGTAGTTGAGAGCAGTCCAATCCATCATCTTCCGTCACGCATAAAGCGAGCAGATGCCCAAGCGTATCGACCATCAACGAGCGCTTACCCTTTGGCGCTGACACCAATGAGGTAAACCGCTAATGATGTTTATTACACTGATCAAAAGCGCATTGGGGGGCAGTTACCATCTTAAAATACAGCGGAAAAGTTAATAACAGGTTCCTGGCTGTAATAAAAGAATCTGTACATGTCTCGATGTCTTGTAAAGCTGCGTTACAAATAGAAGTCGAATGTAGTTAGATCTGCGCCGAAGCTACTTCTAAAGGCGTCTCAATATAACTTTTCGGGGCGGCTAAGGCAAGTATAATTTCAATTATTTTATAATTCCTTAGTTACTGAGCAGGGCCATCGCATTTTAAGAGTTAAGGATCTTTAGGGTTCTGGTGCAAATCTGATTATTATGGATAATCGTCGGCATGACTCAACTTTCTTCTGAGAAGCCCGAACTCTTCAAAGGCCGTCATTTCAATCATCTCCTGATCATTCAAGCCGTGCGATGGTATGTCACTTACAAGTTGAGTTATCGCGACGGGTGCGATCTGATGGCGGAGCGCGGTGTCACGGTCGTACATACCACCGTTTTGCGATGGGTCCAACGCTTCGTCCCCGCCTCCGAGAAAAAAAGGCGATCGGTAATAATGAGGCCCTGGAGAAGATCACACTCGACGGCAGTCGGGCGCCCCATCAAGCCGTCGCCGAATTGAAGGCCGATGGCGTCTTGCCCGCTCAAACGCTCGTCCGGGCTAGTAAGTACTTGAATAACCTGATTGAGCAGGATCACCGGAAGGCGCCGCAGAGGTGTTATCCGATGCTGGGATTTAAGACATTCGGGAATGCGGAAGTAACATTGAGCGGAATCGAGTTGGCGAACAAAATCAAAAAAGGACAGTTCGACACATCGGAGATCACTAGCCCGAGGGTCATGATCCTGCATGTATGCGAAGCAGTGCTTGCCGCGTAGGGAGAAGTTGAAATAGGCTCAGTCTGCCTTCCCTCGAAAAATTGCACCAGAACCGAACGCCGAGATGCAGGCAATTAAACCACTGATCATCTCGCCGACTATATTGGGAGCCAGCCGGGAAATCCAATGTTTTCTGCAAATTCGGACTTTTGGCGATGGACAGGCGTGAACGTATGCTTGCGACAACACGGGTCGCTTCGTGGGGGCCTCGGGTCAAAGGAATTGATGCCGCCGCGGTTCGCAGCCATCCGATCACATCTATCAGTGTCCAGCGCTGGCTCGATCGCCTCAGCCCATGGTTTCGGCAGATCCTGATAAGGCGCCTGTCTGAGATCGCCGCGTTTCCCTATAGCTCGAAAAACGGAAGCGGTTTGCAAGGACAATGAGCGGCGACGATCTCGTTCGTATATGGGACGCCGCTGATCTCAGAGGAACGATCATGACTTTCTACGAGTCTGATCCAATCGCTCATGGCTTTGGGCTGTCACGCTGACATAATTCGTCAATCCATTTGTTCCATTCTGGCTCGACCTTTGCGCCGGCGGCGATCAACGCTTCAATGATGGGAATGTGGTCAGGCTTGGGTTCGTTGAAGGCAGACCAAAGCGTTTGCCCCAGAGCGGTCCCGTCGTACATGTTCTTCTCTTCGAGCGGGACTTTTCGTTCGAGAAGCATCTTCACTGTCTCCAAGTGTCCGGCATGCGCAGCGTAGTGAAGACCTGTCTGTCCACGGTTGATCTGCGAACTCGGATCAACTCCCTGGTCCAGCAGGAACTCAGCAACGCCGGTTCGACCGCACATACAAGCCTCGATGAACGCCATCTGCATCTGTGCTTTCGCTTCACTTGGTTCCTTAGGCAGCGGGATTAAAGACGCATCCGCTTTCAGGCTGGCGCCTTCATTGATGAATCGCTTGACTAGGTCGAGTCGTCCGAGCGCTGCGGCGTGGCGGATGTTCATCTTGGCTCCGCGCCGGATTAGCGCTTCGGCGGTCGCATGCGCGCCGTTCCCAAGTGGACCGTCGAGAATGTCCGGCACGGTTAAATCAATCTGTATTCCGCCGGCTTCCATCAGGAGATCGATCAGCGCCAAGGCGACGCCCGCTTCCGACGCCTGCTTGCTCGTCAACAGGAGATC